>Ga0155457_176_pt2 | contig 71402 bp, 76 predicted proteins | sample RifCSPhighO2_12_FD_107115 | JGI IMG/M metagenome (GOLD analysis project Ga0155457, IMG submission 107115) | Gammaproteobacteria bacterium RIFCSPHIGHO2_12_38_15
GGATTACAGCGTTATCGTGCCTTAGGAAAAGTAGCCCAACTTGAAGCCTTACTTGAAAAAAATCCCTTGCAAGGCAGCACAGGTATCGCGCACACGCGTTGGGCGACGCACGGTCGCCCTAGCGAAACCAATGCTCACCCCCATACCTCGGGTTCTGATATTGCGATCGTCCACAATGGTATCGTTGAAAATTATGAAATTTTACGTGAAAAATTAATTCAGCAAAATTATCAATTCCAATCGGACACAGACACAGAAATTGTTGCTCATCTTTTACATTTTTCTTTATCGCAAGGTCATTCTTTTTTGGAAGCGGTGCATGAAGTAATAAAACAATTAGAAGGTGCATATGCGATTGCATTTCTTTATCAAAAACAGCCCGACACGATCATTGCGGTGAGGAAGGGCAGTCCTCTGGTGGTGGGATGTGGCGTGGGAGAAAATTTTATTGCATCAGATACCTTGGCGCTCATCCCTGTCACACAACAATTTATTTATTTAGAAGAAGGGGATATTGCAGAAATCACGCGAACACAGATTCGTATTTTCGATCATCATTTGAAAAGTGTTGACAGGCCAAGGCATCGCACGAAGGTCAGCCATGAAATGGTGACAAGAGGTGAATACCGACATTTCATGTTAAAAGAAATTTTCGAACAACCCCAAGCTATATTAAGCACCTTAACGCATTATATTCAAAATGATCAGTTGAATTTAGCGGCATTTTCACCTGAGTTATTGGCGATATTAGAAAAAACAAAGCGCGTACAGATCGTTGCTTGTGGCACGAGTTTTCATGCGGGCTTGCTTGCACAACATTGGTTTGAATCGCAAGTGCGATTGCCCACGCGAGTAGAGGTGGCCAGTGAGTGGCGTTATCAAACAAGTTTAGTGGAACCGGACACTTTGTTTATTGTCATTTCGCAATCGGGTGAAACGGCTGACACCTTAGCTGCTTTGAAATTAGCGAAAACAAAAAATTATTTGGCTCGATTGGCGATTTGCAATGTTGCTGAAAGTTCCATGGTGCGTGAAAGTGATTTTTCATTTTTAACGTTTGCTGGGCCTGAGATTGGTGTGGCATCAACAAAAGCGTTCACCACGCAATTAGTTAATTTATTTTTATTGATGATGTTATTTTCTCGACGTCATGATTTGAATCAAGTACAAGAAAAATTATTAATATCTCAATTATTAAAATTGCCTGATCAAATCGATATTATTCTTTCCCGGAGGGCAGAATTAGAAAATGTGGCGCAAGCCTTGGTGTTGCAACGACATGCCTTGTTTTTAGGAAAGACTTTGCATTATCCCATTGCATTGGAAGGCGCATTGAAATTAAAAGAATTAACTTATATTCATGCAGAAGCCTATCCTGCGGGAGAATTAAAGCATGGCCCCTTAGCCTTAGTTGAAACGCAGATGCCGGTGATTGCTTTGGTGCCGCAAGATGGATTAACTGAAAAAATAAAATCGAATTTACAAGAAGTGCGCGCGCGCGGAGCAAAAGTTTTTGTTTTAACGCAAGAAGCCAATAAAGCCAGTTTAGCTCATGACTCCACAGTGTTTGTGATGCCAGAGATACTGCCGGTATTATCCCCGATGCTTTATGTTATCCCGCTGCAATTGTTAGCGTACGAGGTAGCCGTTTTAAAAGGAACGGATGTGGATCAGCCCCGTAATTTAGCGAAGTCGGTCACGGTGGAGTAGCTTGTAACGCAAGCTTACGAAGTTACAGGGAAAAGAATCCAGCGAAATAAATAAAGGACGGTTATGAAAGAAATCAGTCTTTTTGAAGCAAAAACCCATTTTTCTGGACTAATGGATCAGGTTTACAAAAATCATCAAGAATTTTTTATTACACGACGTGGGCAAAAGATCGCAAAAATAATTCCTTTCAAAATGCAAGAAAAACAAGATTTCCAATGTATTTTAGAAGAGATGAAAAAATTGAGAGAAGAAATTGGGTATACAGGTATTACACTAAATCATATAAAAAAAATGAAAGAAGAGGGACGAAAATGAAAAAAAACGAATTAGGGCGTATCCCTAAAGATTTTCTCGGCTACAAAAAGCGAGGGATAAGCGGGCTTGCATCAGCGATAATGAATTTATTAAAATATTTTAATTCCTTGCTAAATCAATACCAATTGTTGTAATCTTTTCGACGACCCGTCTCCTTTTTTAACTGAAATTTCCATTCTCAGTTTGGCTCATTGCGAAGTCGTATAAAAGCGCGGACGGGTCCATTCCAATTTACGGGCTTGTTAATTTTTTTAATTTTACAAAAATATCACGATATTGTTGAACAGAATCTTTTGTTGTGAGCCCTCCAAAGAATCCAAAAGTCCAAGCCTTGTTGAGTGTTTTTTTGTAGTTTTCATCGGATACTTTATCGAGTGTTGTAGAAAGTATGTTGTTTATCTTGTCTTGTAATGTTTGACTAGATTTTATTGTTCCACTGTTAAGTTCTTTTTTTATAGTACGGAGTGTTGTTAGGATCTTTGCGGCAGTCCCGGTGACTTTGTAGTGAGAGTGATCTTTGTGACGTTGAAGTTTTAATCCGCCGAAGAGACCTGTATGCCATGCGTATTTTTTTATAGAGTTTGTTAGCTTTTTTAAAGTGCTTAACTCAGCATTGAGTGGGTTGAGTGTGGCCGTTACTAATATTTGAATTTCCTTCTGGAGTTGCTGATTTGTTTTTTTTAATTTTTCGATTTCATCTTGGGATATCCAATCTTTTCTTGTGAGCTGCGCGCTCACTGTATATTGAGCCGCAAGCCTTTTCAGATGACTTGAGGTCGAGCGGGTTTCATCTGCTAATCTTTTATTTTCTCGCTGAAGTTCCTGAGTTTTTTCTTCTAATGTTTCGACTTGTTGTTGGAGTCTTTTATTTTCTTCTTCTAGTTCTCGAATGTAAGTCATTGAATCAAAAGGGGAGGGGGATTCATGTTCCATATACGCGCCTGCGGGGTATCTTGTACATATATAACGACAGTATAGCATCGTGGGTGATATGAAAAATGGATATCTCCCTTTTTTAAAAAACCTTGGGTGCAGATCCCCATTAATCCAATATTTATCTCAGCATAAACTATATTTGTTTGGGTAACAGCTGCTGTGCAATCCAGTTATATTGTTTGACAGAATCTTTTGTTCTAAGCCCACCGAAAAATCCGAAGGTCCAAGCTTTATTGAGTTCCTTGATATAACTATCTAATGTTTTGAAATTGGTTAATATCTCAAGAGCAGATGCTTGTTTGGAAGAATCGTTAGAATTCTTATTATCTAGTATGGCTAAGATTTTTATTGCAGTACCTGAAACGTTATAAGTTTTTCCTCCCTCATCTGTATAGGTTGTTCCACCAAATAAACCTAGGTGCCATGAATGGCCTAAGATGAGATCGTTTTTTATAAATTGAAACGTCCCCTTCATTATCGTAGCAGTAGGAGTGTTTCCCCCTTGTTCTTGTGGGGGCGCTGAAGGTGTTGGTGTTGAGCTTGTCTGTTTTAATTCTTGGAGTTTCTGCTGTGAAGATTGTGCTTGTTTTCTAGCGTTGGAAAGCTCTTTCTCTAGGTTGTCAATTATTCGAGCTGCCTGTTCTGCGTGTTCCTTCGCTTCAGACTGCATGTGCCCTATTTTTTGTGTTAATTCTTGGAGGGTAGTTTGGTCGTCCGTAGCTTTTATTTTTAACTCGTTCACAGTGCCGTTGAGGTTTTGGTTCTTCTCTTGGAGTTTCTGACTTTGTTGTCTTAATTCATCAGAATCTGTCTTGATTATTTCAAGGTTATCTTGGATGTTTTTATGAAATTCTCTAAAGGAAGCAAGTCTCGCTTGCAATTCATCTTTTTCTTTCTGAAGCTGTTCGATTTCTTGAGCATGAGTTTTTTTCAGAGCCTCGAGTTCTCCGAGACTTGCGCTGCATAGCTTATTGTTTTCTCGGAGGTTCTTCCTAAGGTCGGCATTTTCTTGGTTCAATTGCTGAAGGGCTTTTTGGTATTTAGCTTTTAGTGTCTGAGTGGTAACTTGGTTTTGGATTTGCTGTTTATTATAATTATCTTTCAAGAGTTCGTGTTCTCTTTGGAGTTCCTCATATTCTTGTTTCAGTTCTTCGAGTTGTTTTTGAAGTACTTGGGATGCCTCGATGATTTCGTCAAGCATAGCATCAGATGAAGAGTCACTGTCAGCTAGTCCAGTGGTTTGAGGCGAGGTAGGTTCCTCAGAATGTGATGCCCGTGTTGCATAGGGGTCTTCTAGTTCTGATAATAGCGCTTGATTTGCAGATGATGAAGAGCTAGCTCCTGAGGAACTCACTGCTGCTGCTGAACTGCTACTCGCTGTTTCGTCTTCATATTGAGTTCGTAATTCTCCTAGTTTCGGGTTGAGTTCTTTTGGCATGCTGTTCTCCGATAGAAAACTTAAAAAGTAGGGGTTCATTTTACCAGAGACAACTTAAGAGAATATTAAGAAAAATAAGAAAATTTTTAAAAATTTCTGTAGGGATAACAAAATGGCTAGAACGTTAGAATTCATTTGGCCATTGCATCGCAGCATGAAGTACCCTCAATATTTCAATTGAGTTTTTCCTAACTCGGTAAGGAATGATGTAAGGTGTGTTTGATACAACTAATTCTCGAGTGCCTGGTACTCTACCCGGCTTTCCTATACCAGAGTGCGCTAGCAGTAGATTAACGCTATGTAGTATTCGTTTCGCTACATGATTTGCTGCGGATGGCTTGTCTTGGGCGATGTATGGACGCGATGATCGTAGATCATAAATAGCATCATCTAACCACTTGATAATCATTCTGGTGTTTCCTGTTCCTCGTTTTTACCCCAGCTATTTAGCCAATCAGAAACAGATTGATGATCGATAAATTTGGCTTTTTTACTATTTGCTTTTTTAATAGAATTTTCAATTGCCTTCACCTGCCAAGCCTGTGTTTCTAAATAATATTCAATTGCTTCAGCAGCTAAGAATGATTTGCTACGGCCTGTGGCATTTGCCAAATCTTCAAGTTGGTCGCGTGCCTTTGCTGGTACCCTGAGGCTGAGGGTAACAGCTGGCCGTGAGGTGTGGTGTGAGTGTGGCATGAGTCTTACCTGAAAAGTATACGTTGTATACTTATGCTATGACACATCATTGTAAGCGTCAAATTAAGATGGTGCTGGCGGTGGGATTCGAACTCACGACCTGCTGATTACAAATCAGCTGCTCTACCTACTGAGCTACGCCAGCATTTGAAAATGATACTCACCGGGCCATCCATGGGCCTCTATTTTTCATGTACTTGTCGCGATTTAAAAAACGAGTTTCGCGCTTACAACGCTAAAATCTATTTTTATCATTACCCAGCCTTGCGGCAAGCAAAGCTTGCCTTAGGCTGGGCTAAACTTCGTTGCCAGGCCTTCGGCCTGAGGAAATGTCATTGCGAGAAAAACACACCCCTCGTTTCAAAAAGAAGAGAGATCTTCTTCGTGTTTTTCGGGGCAATCAAGCGCCGAGTTCTTATTTAGTAGTGCGCTAGATTGCTTCAAAAATGCGTGAACCTTCTTATTTTTTTTCAAAAGCACAAGACGCATTTTTTCGCAATGACAGTCTATCAGGTCGAAGACCTGACAGCGCGCAAATGCGCGCTTAGCCTAGGGTGAGTTGTGCGAAGCACAACGTAACCCTAGGTATCAAATCTCCCACAAACCCCAAGCGCTGTAAGCGCGTAACTCATGAAAAGTATGGTATTGTAGTGAGAACGTTTCTTTACTTCAACCCATACGATATCCCATGAACTTATCTCCCGTTTATTATGAAGTAAATATTGAAGTACAAAAAGATATTTATGAAGAATACATGGCTTGGCTACAAGCCCATATCCAAAAAATGCTGGCGATCCCAGGGTTTGAAAAGGCTGATCTATCAGAAAAAAATGCGCGCGGGAAATATCAGTTGGTGGTGCTTTATCAATTAGCGTCAAAAGATTATTTAGATCAGTATTTCGAAAATCATGCCCCCTTAATGCGACAAGAAGCATTCACACGTTTCGGAGAAAAAGTAAAAATAGAACGCCGTATCTTAGAAGCGTAGATGCTTTCTTCGTACGCCTACGATAAAAAGCGAAAGCGCATAGGAAAGCGTGCCCGCCATCAACCAAAAAAACAAATGCGTGAATCGTTCCCCCGCAGACCAGGATAACCAAGGTGCAATAGGATGCGCAGCATAAACAAAAAGACAAGCTGTGATCCCATTTGCAAATAAAAGTTGAAACAGAAATTTAATCCAATGTGATTCCAATTTATAAATGCCATGTTTATTTAAAATAAAAAATAAAATGATAGTGTTGATCCATTGCCCCAGCGTTGCTGACAGCGCAAGCCCCGCGTGAGCCAGTGGTGCAATTAACATAAAATTAAATAAAATGTTGAGTGTGACGATGCCAATGCCGATGTTGACCGGTGTCTTAATGTTTTGTTTTGCAAAAAAACCATTTACTAAAATTTTATTTAACATGAAAGCCGGTAAACCCAGAGCATAGGCTATTGTGCTTCGTTCTGTCATCAAAACATCCGTTATGTTAAATTTTCCATACTTAAATAAAGTGGCGATGAGAGGCGTGGCCATCAATCCCAACGTTGTCATTGCCAATGTGCCGATCAAAAGATTACAGCGAATACCCCACTCAAAGGCATGTTTAAATTCTTTTTTGTCGTGAGAGGCATGTTGTTTTGAAAGATGGGGCAAAATAACGGTGGCCAATGCAACACTGATGACACCTAAAGGAAATTGCATTAAACGTTCTGAGTAATACAACCATGTCACGCTGCCGATCGGTAAGAACGAGGCAAACAAAGTCGTGATCAACATACTGATTTGACCGACAGAGGCGCCAAACAAAGAGGGCGTTAATAATTTCAATACTTTCTTTACGCCGGGATCGCGCCAATTCATCCGAGGAAAACTTAAAAGATGTAATCGATGTAAAAAGGGCGCAAGAAAAAGAATTTGAAGAACGCCGGCGAGCAATACCGCATAAGATTGGCTTTCGATGGGAATGAGTAAATGTGGAGAAAGATAAAGTGCGGTGAAGATCATACAAATATTTAAAATGGAAGAGGTGAAGGCGGGGGCAAGAAATTTGTTAAATGTATTTAAAACAGAGCTCATGAAAGCGGTCAATGAAACAAAGAAAACGTAGGGGAACATCACGGTCAACATATTTGTTGCTAATTCGAAGCGTTCAGGGTTTAAGCCATAAGCGAAGAGATGAATGACAAGTGGTGCACCGAGGGTCCCTAGAATACACAACGGGATTAAGACGCTAGTCAAGCAACCGGCGACGTGGCTCGTAAATTGTTTGATTTCAGTTAGGGATTGATGGGTATGGTATGCCGAGAGAATGGGCACGAAGGATTGCTGAAATGCGCCTTCGGCGAAGAGGCTACGCATGAAGTTTGGGATTTTAAAAGCGACATAAAAGGCATCGGCGGCGGCGGTGGCGCCAAAGAGTTGGGCGGCGATCATATCGCGTAAAAAGCCCAGAATGCGGGAGATCAGCGTCATACCGGAGACAGCAGAAGTTGATTTGAAAAGTGATTTACTCATAATCGTATTTTTTCAATTCCATTTCTTGACAAGTATTTAAAATAACTGCATGATTTGCGTCTTTTTTATTATTTTAATTTTGGAGAATTTCCTTGGCGAATACACTGCAAGCAAAGAAACGTGCAAGACAAGCAGAAGCGCACCGCAAGCATAACGCGAGTTTACGTTCAATGCTACGGACGGGTTTGAAAAAGATAATTAAGACGATTGAGTCGGGGAATAAAGCAGAAGCTTTAAAGATTTTTCAAGTGCATCAACCGATGATCGATCGCATGGCCAGCAAAGGCTTGATTCATAAAAACAAAGCGGCGCGTCATAAACGAAATTTCCACGCTCATATCCAGTCAATGCAATCTTAAGCTGATTCTCTGTTAACTACGCGTAGCGTAGTTAACAGGCTATAAGATAATAAATTGTTTGCCATCAGACTATCTCGATTAAATCAGAATATTTTTTTAAAGCTTTGTCAGCCGTTAAAAATCGTAAAGGTTCACATAGCGCTTGTGAAATTAACATGCGATCGAAAGGATCAGAGTGCAAATAGGGAAGTTGATATACATAGGCGGCATGCTTTGTAGAAATGGGTAGGGTAAGAAACCCACTGTCTTCTACTGCTTGTACTAAGTTGTCAATGTTGGCATGAAGCTTGCCTAACTTGATTTTAATGGCTGCTTCCCAAATAGTCGCACTACTGATGTAGACTTCCGTAGCATTCGTTATTTTCGTTCTGCTTGATTTTGAAAGATTGCGATCGTTGTTTACGCACCATAAAAATATGTGTGTATCAAGTAATAATCGCATTATTATTTATCCCTCAAAACTATCGATTATTTCTTGTGGTAATGGCGCATCAAAATCAGCAGCAATGCGAATTTTTCCTTTGAGTGCTCCAAAATGAATTTTCTTTTTTGATGCTGTAAAAGGAATAATTTTTGCCGCAGGTTTTCCTGCTTTTGCAATAATGACTTCTTCGCCTTGAATAACACTTTTAATGAGTTTAGAGAAATGTGTTTTTGCTTCGTGAATATTGGCTGTGATCATAGGGGTTCTCACATAAAAATAGACTAAGTCTAGTCTAGTCGTAAAATTTCCGGAAGTCAACTTGCAAGTTTTAATTTTTTCTTAAGTATTTTTTTAATTTGTATGATAGGCTAAAACCCATTTTCAAATTACGTGATTGGTTTTCCGAGTTTTTTCAGATGAGAAAAAGATACAACTTTCGATGATTTTTCATAATGTGAGAAGGATAAATTTTTTATGCCAACTTTAGCTGATAATATTTTTAGGCGTACATTTTCGGCTCTAGAAAAATTAAATACGAAAAATGAATCGTCTTCCTCTGAAGTTTCAGAAACCTCCCTCACCACTAACGAGAAACCTCTAAAAAGAATTAAAATTTTTTTAGAAACCTTTTCGGGAAAGTTTAATTATCCAGAGGAGCGTCTCGTATATGTCAGTAGTGATAAGTATTTTGTCCGCACAACGCTTCAAATACTTCGATCAGATCTTAAAGAAGGACCTGTGTATTGGATAGATGAAATGGATAGTGCATTGGCGAGTTTGCTGTTGACGAAAGGACAAGAAACAGAAAAAGCAGAGACAATAAAAAACTCCTTAAGTTCACTTAAGGAAAGATTGGGTAAAATTCCCTGTTTTCGAGCAGCTCACGTAAGTGATGAAGTATTTCGAAGAAACTACAACGAAGACGCGAAGATATTTGTTGAAAAATGTATTTTGAGTCAACAACAAATCGATGATTTTAATGGAGCAGTAGCCGATCTAATAGCCGAAAAACAGCGATCACAAATAGCGACATCTTCTTCACAGTCTGAAGAAATTCAGGTTCAAAACGAAAACGAAAATGTACTCGTCTTTAATAAGGCGAAAGAAAAAATAAATGCTTTGATGATAGATTCCAAGGAAGATGTTCGAAGTATTTTAGGAAGTATTTTAAAATACTTGGAGGAACGTGAAGTTTTGTTTTCTCGCAGAGTCTTGTTATGTCAAATATCAGGTCTTTCAAATAATTCATATGAGCAGGACTATGCCGGAGGCCGCATCGATCCTATGGAGAGGAAGGGGAGTTTATATCCCTATTATTTACGTAGTCTTGATATCTATTTAGCTGATTTTTTGCAGGCTATTCAGTTGTTGAAGACGCGTTCTCGTATTGAAGCCATTGAGATCATTAAATTGATTCGAGATTTTGAAATTAAAGATACTGTTTTAAATGACTTACTTTCTAAAAGACACTATGTCATGGCAAGCTGGGGAAAAACTCCCATGTTAGTTCAGATTGCTATTCCGATTATTTCTCTTGGAATTTGCTTGGGGATAGCTCTCCTTTTGACGTTATTCCTAACGGGTATTGGTGGTGTTTTTTTTGCTTCTGGTGTGACGTTTCTTTGTCTAGGAAGCATAGCGGCAGCCTGTTTATTGGTAGCTTGCACTCTAGTGCTTTCAGCATTGCTGATGGAAAAAGAAGCCAGGCTTAATCATGAAAAAAAGTTTTTTAGCACGGAAGTAAAGATCGATGATTTAAATACGATGGTGGAGGAATTGGGAGAGGCGTTGTCCGATTCTGAAGAAAAGCCAGTGACGACCGCAGAGAGTGCTGACGCTGATCAAGCGCAAACAAGTTTGGAAATAGAGATCGATCGTCAGTACATACCTGGGTTTCAACGAGATGATAATGAATTGAAAGAACGAATAAGTAAGACGTCTCAGCGTGTTGAGGAAAGATTACTTAATAATAAAAATACGTTCTTTGCAAAAAATGCTGAGGAATTACAAACATCACATGCTGATGTACCTCAGATCCGCGTTTCTGCTGCTGCTTAGAGTGGGTTACTGCGTTGAAGCCTTGATTTCAACACAGTAACCTACAGCGCGGGACTTTATCCAGAAATTCAAAATATAAAATTTAATGTTTGCTTAAGTTCTTTTTTTAATTTTCATGATAAGCTAAAACCCATTTTTAAATTCTCGAGTTTTTTAAAAATGGGAAAAAGATACAACTTTTGATGATTTTTCATGATGTGAGGAGGATAAATTTTTTATGCCAATTTCACCTGATGTTTTTTTTAGACGTACATCTGCGGTTCTAAGAACGTTAAATACGAGTGAAGGAAGCCCAAGCGCTATAAGCCAGCTGCCCGCCTCGTCTTCCTCTCAGTTTCCTGAGGTTTCAGATACTCCTTCCGAACAATCACCCCTTGAGGTTCCAGTAAGTTCTCCTGCTACTCCGATAGAAAAAATTCAAGCTTTTCTAAAAGATTTTTCGGAAAAACTTAGATTTAAGCCTTTAAACGATGATGAGTGTTATTACCTATGTAGCGATCGCAGGGATCTTTCAAGTCGTTCAGTCCTCCAAAGGCTCCGAACAGATCTTAAAAAAGGACCTGTGGTGGGGTTGGTAGATCAGATTGATAGTGCATTGGCGAGCTTGTTGTTGGCTTCTCAATTGACAAAAGAAGAACAAGACAACGCGTCAAGGATAGCTGACCAGTTAGCGTCAGTTAATGATGAATTGAGTAAGCTTAAGAATTTTCAAGATGCTCACGAACGTGATTTTTTTGAAAAAAAGAAAAGCCTGTTGGATCCAGGAAAAGTGGCTGATTTTAACCAAGCAGTAACAGATTTAATAGGTGAAAAATCGCAACCACAAACAGCGATTTCTTCTTCACAAGCTCAAGCTGAAGAAACCCAAGTTTTAAAACAAAATGAAAATAAACTTGTTTTTAATAAGGCGAGAAAAGAAATAGATGATTTAATGAAAAAGGTGGACTCCGATAGTCAATTCGGAAACACTTTAACAACAATTTTAACTTATTTGAAAACACGTGAAGATTTATTTTCTCGCAGAGTTTTGTTATGTCACTTATCAGGTCTCTCAGATCCGAGGTGTGCCGGGTACTATATTGAAGGTGTCGCGGATCCGCTGGAGGAGCGTGGTGCTATCTACCCTTATTATTTACAGACTTTGGATGGCTTCTTAGCTGACTTTTTAGAGGGCATTTCTAAAAAATTGGATCAGTTATCTACTGAAAAAGTCATTGACATAACTGCATTGGTTCGGGATTTTGAAATTGACACTACTGTTTTAAATGACTTGCTTTCTAAAAGATACTACATGGCAAGAATAGGGATGACAGGGGTTGGTTTTTTATTTTTTGGTACCGTAGTGCTTGGTCTCAGTGGACTGGTTTTAGGGGGGACTGCTCTTATAACGGCAATAGCAGCAGCAGCGCTTGGTATGATTAGTTCAGCTGTGGGGATTCTTGTTATCCTTAGCATTGTAGCAGGGGCGTGCCTGTTAGCGGCTTTGTTGCCAGGACTTTCAGCGTTATTGATGGAAAGAGAGTCCCAACGCAATCATGAGAAAAATTTTTTTAGCATGGAAGTAAAGATTGAGGACTTAAATACGCTGGTGGAGGGTTTGGGAGAATCCCCCCTGGTATTGTCTAATGAAAATGCTGCTAGCGTCGATCAAGCGCAAACAGCTCCTTCTAAACCAGAAATAAAGATCGATCGGAGATATATACCTAAATTTCAAGGAAGAGACGATGAGACATTGGAAGCACGAATAAGCAAGCGGCGTGAGTCTGTTATAGCGAAGTTTGGTGGTAATAGAAATGCGTTGTTTTCTTCACACTGCTATCGGGTTCGCGAGTTATGTCAGGGTGCAATGCCTCCAAGCGCTCAAGGGTTACAGCCTTGAACTGTAAGTGGGCGATAGTTCTACGTTTTTTTCGTTTTTAAAAGTCTGCGCGCGATTTGTTTCTAATTTCCATTAATCGTTTAATAATATAACTCCTCCAGTATCTAACAAAATAGCTTAGATACTGGCGATTTTTGCAAATGCTTTTTAAGGTATTTTTAAGATGGAAGCGATCGTTAATCTGTTTTTTATTGTTTTCACGTTTTTTTTAATTTTAAAACGTAAGAGTTTGCGTTTCTGGAGTTTTTTTCTTGGACTTTGGCTTTTTACAAATACCCTTTTTATAGGGAAGTCGTTTTATGTTTCAGGGTTTTTGTGGGTGAGCTATTTTGTTTTTGTGATTATTTTGAATGTAAAAAAAGTTCGTCAAGGGTTTTCAAATATATTATTTAAACATGCAAGAAAAAACATGGATCGCGTTAATATAAATATTGCTGATGATAAAATACAACGAGCCATTTTGCAGGATCATTCTTATTTTTTTCAAGAGCTTTATGCAATTAAAGAAAATAACTTGACAGAATTTGATGATATTATCTTTCGTCGTTGGGGAGATTTTATTACTCATTTTCTTCAAGGCTTGCTTTTGAGTTTAAGTGCAGGGCGTTTGAGCAATGCGCCGTATACCATTAACAAGCGCTATTATCAGCGTTTTGACCAATATTGTTATGCTTTTTCATTATTGGTTGATTTTGCATTTTTCATCACGCTTTCAAAAAACAAGAGAGAAAAGTTGCTTGTGATTTTGTCTGAAAATCTAGGCTTGTTGAGCTTGGGTTCTGCTTTTTTAAATTATTTACAGAAAACACAATGGAATGAAGAGCAGTTGTCACTTGTGAATCAAATTTTTAAAATGCTTTTGTTTGAGATTCAAGAAAAAATGTTAGAAGTGATTTTCTATTTTTCTAAAAGTAAGTTCCATCTTTTTATAAAAAAAATTGTTTTTCCTTATGGTGCTCGTCAAAAACGTCCCTCCTCATTTTCTGAAAATGACACTGCCATGACGATGTTGTTGCCTGGAAAAGAAAGAGAACGCATTATTTCAAGTTTGTTTTTACAAGCCGAGGAAAACAATGAGGCGGTAAGTGATCGCTATTTTGATCTTCTTTTAAAAATAGAAACAATCCAATATCGTCTTAGGAAAGCGCTGAAAGAAGGAAAAATTTCAGGAGAGGAGTTTGTGCCGCACGTCACAGCAGGTTTGGCTGCCGAGGTGATTACTCAAGAAGAGGCGGATTTATTGTTTGGCGTGAAAAAATTAACGCAAACACACCCCCTTTAAGTTTTATTAAAAAGTGCGAAATAAACAAATTCCTGTTAATTATTTCGATTCAAAATATAAAAACAAAACATTTTCCGATTTGAAAGAAATTATTTTTCCTAAAGATAATTATCGGGTTTGGCAGCGTGAAGATTTTTCTATTTTATTACAAGCGTATCAGCAATTGCCGGGAACCCGCGATCTCAGTGTGAAAGCCAAAATAGCTTAATTGGTTTAGTGGGTGGAGGCGCATCTCAACGAAGTCGCGGCTTCTTCTTGTGGGCATCTTTCCAGTAAATCTTCCACAGCGGCTTGTTTTGGTTTATTGTCTAATTCAGCATAAATCGTTTTTGCTTCTTCAAGTGCAGGGCGCGCATAGTGAAAATTATCACTATTTAAATAAGCGTCACCTAAATCAAATAATACATCTGCAATTCTTCCTCTTTGCTGACCTTCATAATGACACTCACGGCGAATACGCAGGGCGTCTCCAAGATATTGAATTGCGTGTTCATAATCTTCGGTAATTTTGCATACCAGGCCACGGTGATAAAGGTGTGATGCATAATCTTGGCAATCTGTTTTAAGTGTTGGGTCTCTTGAAATTTCGTCGCGATAAGCGTTGCTAGCTTCATCAAAATACTTCTTTGCTTTATCGGTAAAATCATCACATTCATTTTTAGTTAGCCTTGTTGGAACAGCTCTGCCAGCGGCTAAACCTGCGTAGTTAATTAAAGGAATGAGGAAGAGCCTTAATTCAGGGAATTGTCTTGCAATTTTGATACCTTGTTCAAAACGATCCATAGCCTCAAGATAGTGTTGAGTTGTTAAATGGAAAATACCCCAGTTACGACAAATATCGGCCTGTAACTTGGCGACCCAGAAGTCGCGTTGATTTAAGATACCTGTGGTATCCCATGATTTCTGAAAATACTCATTCGCTTTTTCTTGCTCTTTTCTTAATTCACGAAACACAACAGCATAACCAAAAAAACAGCGTGCCCTGATGAGTTCTCTTGAATTTGAATTTTGGACATGCTCTAAATTATTTAATGTTTCATGAAAATAAGCTTCTGCTTTTCCATATAAACCACTTTCTAAAAAAGCCGTTGCCATTTTCAGAAGAAAGTGGGTGTGTTCTTCCGGATTCATTTGTTGTGAAAGTGTAAGGCGATGTTGCTCAAGTGCGAGTGCTACTTCTTTTTGATATTGAATGTCGCTGGTATAACGCAATTTAAGCGGGATTTGATCGGGATTGAGTTCTTGTAAAAGTTCGGGGAGTATTAAAGTGTTAAGTTCTTTTCGTTTGAAATACATGAGGGTGTTTTCCTTTTTAGTTTTTAATGCCAGGATGTTAACTATTTTTATTTTATAATGCAATAAATTTTTATTTCCTGTAATTCGCTGCGCTCAATATTTCTTTTACTTTCATGCCAATATCAGCAGGTGAGCGTACGGTGTGTACGCCAGCGGCTTCTAGGGCTGCGAATTTTTCTGCGGCTGTGCCTTTGCCTCCCGCAATGATTGCACCCGCATGGCCCATGCGTTTTCCAGCTGGCGCTGTGACACCCGCAATATAAGAAATTACTGGTTTTTTAACATGATGTTTGATAAACGCTGCCGCTTCTTCTTCTGCTGTTCCGCCGATTTCTCCCACCATGATGATCGCTTCTGTTTCGGGATCTTTCTGAAATAAACTTAAGACATCAATGAAACTCATGCCCGGGATGGGATCACCGCCAATGCCAATACACGTTGTTTGGCCGAGATTTAAATCGCTGGTTTGCTTAACCGCTTCATACGTTAAAGTGCCCGAGCGGGAGACGATGCCGACTTTTCCTTTTTGATGAATGTAACCCGGCATGATGCCAATTTTACATTCCCCCGGTGTGATGATGCCTGGACAATTGGGGCCAATCAATCGCGTGTCAGGAAAATTTTTTAAATATGCTTTCACATATAACATGTCTTGTGTGGGAACCCCTTCTGTAATGCAGACTATGAGTTTGATGCCTGCATCAATGGCTTCAATAATGGAATCTTTACAAAAAGGCGCAGGCACATAAATCACGCTGGCATTAACTTCAGTTGCTGCAAGTGCTTCTTTGACGGTGTTAAATACCGGAAGACTTAAATGCGTTTGTCCGCCTTTGCCTGGGGTGACGCCACCTACCATCTGTGTGCCGTATTCAATGGCTTGTTCAGAATGAAACGTGCCTTGTTGGCCCGTGAAACCTTGGCAGAGAACTTTTGTTTGTTTGTTAATGAGGATCATGATACTTCCTTAATGGAATTCACAATGCGCTTTGCAGCGTCTGTGAGACTCTGTGCCGCAATAATATTTAAACCACTTGCACTTAATTTTTTTGCACCGATGTCTGCATTATTACCTTCAAGTCGGACGACGACAGGGATTTTAATGCCTACGTCTTTAACCGCGTCGATGATGCCTTCTGCAATTAAATCACAACGTACAATGCCACCAAAAATATTAACGAGAATGCCTTTGACATTTTTATCAGAAAGAATAATTTTGAAGGCTTCTGTGACACGATCTTTCGTTGCACCACCCCCGACATCAAGAAAATTCGCAGGGTTGCCGCCGTGCAATTTAATTAAATCCATCGTGGCCATCGCTAAACCCGCGCCGTTGACCATGCAACCAATGTTTCCTTCCAAGGGAATATAGCTTAACTCCCATTCATGCGCGTGGTTTTCACGTTCATTTTCTTGTGTGGGGTCACGCAAAGTTCTTAAATTAGGATGACGAAAAAGTGCATTGTCGTCTAATGTGATTTTGGCATCTAAACACAATAAGGTGTCTTCTTGCGTTATCACAAGCGGGTTGATTTCAAGTAAACTTAAATCGTTTTCGATAAATAATTTTGAAAGTTGTGTGAAAATGTATGTGAATTGTTTTATTTGATCTAACGATAAATTTAATTTAAAACCTAATTCACGTGCCTGGTAAGGCATCGCACCAATTAAAGGATCAAGGATAATTTTTATTATTTTTTCAGGCGTGTCTTTTGCTATTTTTTCAATTTCAACACCGCCTTCTGTCGAGGCCATAAAAACCAGACGCTGTTGTGTGCGATCAATAACGGCACCTAAATATAATTCTCGTTTTATGTCACAGGGTTGTGCAATCAAAAGTTGGTTGACAGGCTGGCCTTGTGCATCTGTTTGATAGGTCACGAGGCGTGTGCCCAACAAGGATTTTACGGCGTTTATTAATTCTTCTTTTGAAGAAACTAATTTAACACCGCCCGCTTTACCACGGCCACCCGCATGCACTTGCGCTTTGACAACCCAGCGATGGCGGCCAAGTTTGTCAGCTATCATGATGGCTTCTTCTGGGCTGGAAGCCACTTCGCCTAAGGGGACTGGAAGATTATATTTTTCAAGCAAATGTTTAGCTTGGTATTCATGTAAATTCATTTATTTGTCAGCTCCAGAGGGATTAGATAGCAAGAAGTAATCTTGAAGGATCTTCAAGAAATTGTTTGATCGTGACGAGGAACTGTACGGATTCTTTACCGTCAATTAAACGATGATCATAGGATAAAGCAACGTACATCATAGGGCGTGCCACCACTTGTCCGTTTTCAACAATGGGACGTTCTTGAATTTTGTGTAAACCTAAAATGGCACTCTGCGGTGGGTTGATGATGGGGGTTGATAATAAGGAGCCGAAAACACCGCCGTTTGTGATCGTGAAAGTGCCGCCGGTGATTTCTTCTATCGCAAGTTGTCCTGTTCGTGCTTTTTGGCTGTATTCAAGTACTTTTTTTTCAATGTCAGCATACGTCATTTTATCAACGTCACGTAAAATAGGCACAACCAAACCACGTTCCGTTGAAACAGCCATGCCAATATCATAATAACCATGATAAACAATGTCATTGTCTTCAAGCGAGGCATTGATGATGGGAAAACTTTTTAAAGCTTCAACAACGGCATGTGTGAAGAAAGACATAAACCCTAACTTTACACCGTGTTTTTTCTCAAACGATTCTTTATATTCTGTGCGTGCATGAATGACGGATTGCATGTTGATTTCGTTAAATGTGGTGAGCAGTGCGGTGCTGTTTTTAACTTGAAGTAGGCGTTCGGCAATGCGTGCTCTTAAACGTGACAGGGGAACGCGTTTTTCCAGGCGAGAACCCGGTGCGCTATCAAAACTTATCGTTGTGGGTGTGACAGGCGTGGGCGTTGAGGGTTGTAAAACATCTTCTTTTATAATGCGGCCTCCTTTACCTGAACCTTCTATTTTTTGTAAATCAATATCGTTTTCTGAAGCTGCGCGACGTGCTGAAGGTGTGGCAAGGGGTGCGGTGAGTGCGGATGTTTCTGTGATTGCAGTAGCGGGTTTGCTTACTTGTTTTGTTTCTGGCGTGGTATTTGCAACAAGTGTTTGTGTTGCCGCGTTTTCATTGACTGTCCCTAAGATTTCTTGCGATTTTACAACACTGCCAACGGGTTTTTCGATTTTTTCAAGGATACCAGTGTTGGGTGCGGGGACTTCAAGCACGACTTTGTCGGTTTCAAGATCCACAAGAATTTCATCACGTTTCACAGTGTCGCCTGCTTTTTTGTGCCAAGTGATGACCGTGGCATCTGCAACAGATTCGGGGAGAACAGGCACTTTAATTTCAATCGTCATGAGTTATTTCCTTCTAAGGCTTGCTTAACTAAGCTGGCTTGTTGTTCCAAGTGTAATGACATATATCCAGCGGCAGGTGAGGCAGAGGCTTCACGTCCTGCATAATGTAAGTGTTGGCCTGGAGCCAGGCAAGCAATTAAATGATGTTGTGTGCAATACCAGGCACCTTGGTTGCGTGGTTCTTCTTGACACCAAATGATCTTTTTTGCATTGTTATAATGTTTTAATTCTTCTGTTAATGCATCGTGTGGAAAAGGATAAAGCTGTTCAATACGAAGAATAGCAATGTGGTTTAATTTTTCTGAACGTCTCTTTTCAAGTAAATCAAAATAGACTTTGCCGCTGCAAATAATAACTCGTTTGACTTGTGCGGGATCAATCGTATCAACTTCAGAAATTAAATTTTTAAATTCACCTGAAGCGAGGTCTGCTAAAGAAGAAATGGCTAATTTATGGCGTAACAAACTTTTAGGTGACATGACAATTAAAGGTTTTCTAAAAGGACGTTTCACTTGACGACGTAAAAGATGAAAGATTTGCGCGGGCGTGGAGGGAACACAGACTTGCATATTGTGTTGTGCACAAAGTTGTAAATAACGTTCTAGGCGTGCAGAGGAATGTTCAGGTCCTGCGCCTTCATAACCGTGCGGTAACAATAAAGTTAATCCGCATAATCGTCCCCATTTTTGATCTGCTGAGCTGATGAATTGATCGATAATGACTTGTGCGCCATTAGCAAAATCACCATATTGTGCTTCCCATATCACTAAAGCATGGGGATAGGTTGAAGCGTAACCGTATTCAAATCCCATGACAGCTTCTTCAGATAAAAGTGAGTCGACAACAATAAAAGGGGCTTGTTTTGAGCCGACGTGTTCAAGCGGCGTGTAAGTTTGCCCTGTTTTGTAATCGTGTAATACCGCATGGCGATGTGCGAATGTGCCGCGTGCACTGTCTTGTCCTGAAAGACGGACATGAATGTCTTCGTTAACTAAACTTGCGAACGCTAAGCTTTCTGCAAATCCCCAATTTAAGGGAAGTGTTCCTTCAGCCATTTTCTTGCGTTCATCCATCAGCTTTTTGACTTGGGGTTGCAGGGTGAATCCTTCGGGTAAGGCTTCAAGATTTTTTGCTAATTTTTTTAATTCAGGAAGAGGGATCGCAGAAGTGTAGGGGGCGGTCCATTCTTGATTGATATACAGCGTCCAATTAACCCGGTGGGGTGTGGTTTGAGAGGATTCGATGGTTTGTAATACGACCGACCCTTGATCTAAGGCGTCACGATAATGCAAGGCAAGTTGGTCAACCTCAGCTTGTGTGACTAATTTTTCTTGAATTAATTTTGTTGCATAAAGTGATAATGTGCTGGGATGTTGTTTAATGGATTGATACATGATGGGCTGTGTTGCGGCAGGCTCATCTGCTTCATTATGGCCATGTCGACGATAGCAAACTAAATCAATGACGACATCACGATTAAATGTCATGCGAAATTCTGTTGCCAGTCGTGTGATAAACAATACAGCTTCAGGATCGTCGGCGTTGACATGGAAAATGGGGGCTTCCACCATTTTGGCGATATCAGTGCAATAATAAGTTGAGCGTGCATCATGAGGATTACTGATCGTAAAACCAATTTGATTATTAACGACGATGTGGATGCTTCCTCCCGTGGTGAAACCGCGGGCTTGCGAAAGATTTAATGTTTCCATGACGACACCCTGTCCTGCAAAAGAAGCATCGCCGTGAATCTGAATAGGAATAATTTTATTGTACTTTGTGTCATTCCAGACGCGCTGACGTGCGTGTACAGAACCTTCGACAACAGGTGTGATGATCTCAAGATGAGAAGGGTTAAAACCTAATGCAAGATGTATCGGCCCTTTTTTTCCTTGGATATCCGAAGAAAAACCAAGATGGTATTTGACATCACCGGATCGGATACCATCGTGATTTTTCTTTCCTTCAAATTCTAAAAATAAATCATGTGGAGGGCGCCCCATGATATTGACCAATACATTTAAGCGGCCGCGGTGTGCCATACCGATGACAATTTCCTGTGTGTCATATTGGCTGGTTAATTGAATGATTTCATCCAAGCAAGGAATTAAACTCTCGCCGCCCTCTAAGCCAAAACGTTTTTGTCCTACGTATTTTGATCCTAAATATTTTTCAAGTCCTTCTGCCGCTGTGAGTTGATTTAAAATATGTTTTTTAAGATCATGAGAAAAAGAAAAATTCCCTTGGGGGCCTTCAATACGTTCACGCAACCATTGTAATTGTTCGACGGAAGATAAATGCATGTATTCATAACCGATGTTGCCACAATATATTTTTTTTAAAATTGATTGAAGCTTGGAAAATGTAATGGGTATGTTTGTTAATCCCGCTGTGTCAAATGACGTTTGTTCGTCGGCATTCGTTAATCCGTGGAAGGTTATTTCTAGCTGAGTAACAGAAGGTTTTGTTGTTAATTGTAAAGGATCCAGGGTTGCATGAAAGTGGCCGTAGGCACGATAAGCTTGAATATAAGCCCATATTTGAGCTTGCTTGAGTCCATCCACTGTGTTTGCAGAGGATGCGTGTTTAGACCAACTTGCAATTTCAGCGCGTATTTTTTTATGAAGTGCATCAGTAGGCGCGGGTTGCAATGATTGAAAATACCTGCGCCAAGTTGCAGAAACTTGATTTGGATTTTCTAGAAATTGTTCGTAAAGATTTTCTAAATAAGATGCATTGCCATCGCAAAGATAGCTGGTAGATTGTCTTGCATTTAAAGAATGAAAATCAGACATCATCAGCCCTATGTTGCTTCGTCTAACATTCTATCCTTGATCTTGATGATCGCTTCCGTGGGGTTTAGATGTTTTGGACAAGCGTTTGCGCAGTTCATGATAGTACGGCATCGAAACACACTGAAAGGATCTTGTAAGTCTTCCAAGCGTTTTTCAGTTGCGGTATCACGGCTGTCTGCAATAAAACGGTAAGCGGCAAGCAAGCCTGCAGGCCCAATAAATTTTTCTGGATTCCACCAATACGAAGGACAGGCGCTTGTGCAACAAGCGCAAAGAATACATTCATATAAACCATCCAGTTTTGCGCGCTCCTCAGGTGATTGCAAACGTTCTTTTGCTGGCGGAGGATTATCATTTTGTAAAAAAGGTTTTATTTTTTCGTATTGTTTATAAAACTGTGTCATATCGACAACGAGATCGCGGATGACAGGGAAAGCAGGTAAAGGACGAATAGTGATGGGCGTTTTAAGTGAAGACAGCGGCGTGATGCATGCCAAACCATTTTTTCCATTGATGTTCATCCCATCAGAACCGCAGACGCCTTCACGACAAGAACGACGAAATGTTAATGTTTCATCTTGCGCTTTGAGTTCGATCAAGGCTTCTAATAGCATCAGATCAGACCCTTTGGCGATCTGAAGTGTGAAATCTTGCATATAAGGTTTTTTATCTTTTTCTGGATTAAAACGATAAATGGAAAAGGGAATGTCTGTGGTTTGCATGATCATAAAATAAGATGCCTTTTTTAATAAATACGTTCTTTGGGTTGGAAAGGTTCCATTGTTAAAGGTTTCATGTTGACAGGGCGTGTTTCTATGCTGCCATCAGGCAAGTATAGCGTATGTTTGAGCCAGTTCTCGTCGTCGCGTTTAGGATAGTCGTCACGGCTATGTGCGCCACGGCTTTCTGTGCGTGCGATAGCCGATGCCGCAGTGGCAAAAGCGACAGCCATTTGGTTGTCTAACTCTAAGGCTTCAATGCGCGATGTATTGAAGACTTTGCTTGTGTCAGGCAATGCAGCGTGTGCCAAACGTTCTTTTAAGGCTTTTAATTTTTTAAAGCCCTCTTCCATGCTTTTGGCGTGACGAAAGACGCCAAAATCCATTTGCATCACGGTTTGCATTTCTTTGCGAATTCTCACGAAACTTTCACCTTTCGGTGTATTGTCCCAGCGTTGTAAGCGGTGCAAAGCAGCATCGACTTGTGTACTTGTGGGTTCACTTGCGGGCAAGCCGCTGCGTAAACTTTCCGTGACGTGTAGTGCAGCAGCGCGTCCAAATACGATGAGGTCAAGCAAGGAATTGCCACCCAGACGATTTGCGCCATGCACAGAAACGCAAGCACATTCCCCCACGGCATATAAACCCAGAATAGGGACAGCCTCTTTCTTTTCATTGAGCATGAGGGCTTGGCTATGACGATTGGTGGGAATGCCGCCCATCATATAATGACAAGTTGGGGCAACAGGAATAGGCGATTCAATGGGATCGGCATGAGCGAAGTTGATGGCCAGTTCGCGAATACCCGGTAAACGTGATTTGATGAGTGCAGGGCCTAAATGATCTAATTTTAATTTTACGTAACTGATCCCATTCATATCGAAGCCGCGTCCTTCACGGATTTCGATGGCGATAGCGCGTGATACCACATCCCGTGATGCAAGATCTTTTACATGAGGCGCGTAGCGTTCCATGAAGCGCTCACCTTCTTTATTGAGAAGATAGCCGCCTTCACCGCGCACACTTTCAGAAATTAACACACCTGCGCCAGCGACACCGGTGGGATGAAATTGCCACATCTCCATGTCTTGCAAAGGAAAACCTGCGCGTGTTGCCATGCCTAAACCATCACCCGTATTGATCAAGGCATTCGTGGTGGTTTGATAGATACGTCCTGCCCCGCCGGTCGCAAAAATGGTGGTGCGTGATTTAAAATAAGCGAGTTCACCTGTTTCAATGCACAAAGCAGTGATACCGAGAACGCGCGTGCCTTCAGTAATAAGATCCAGCGCATACCATTCATCAAAGAAATGTGTTTTAGCGCGAAGATTTTGTTGATAAAGCAAATGTAAAAGTGCATGACCTGTTCTATCTGCCACAGCGCAGGTGCGATGGGCTTGTTCTCCGCCAAAATTTTTTGATTGCCCACCGAAAGCACGTTGATAAATTTTTCCGTTATTCATACGAGAAAAAGGCAAGCCCATGTGTTCAAGCTCATAAACAGCATTGGGGCCTGTTTCACACATATATTCGATACAATCTTGATCTCCTAAATAATCAGAGCCTTTGACCGTGTCATACATATGCCAGCGCCAATCATCGTCAGGGTCAGCATTGCCCAAAGCGCAAGTAATACCGCCTTGTGCTGAAACAGTGTGTGAGCGTGTTGGAAATACTTTTGAAATTGTTGCAACTTTAAATCCTGACTTTGCAAGTTCGAGTGCAGCGCGCATGCCTGCGCCGCCTGCGCCTACGATGATTGCATCAAATGAAAAATTTGCCATTCCCATGAATTAAAATCCCCAGATGATCATGCAAGCTACGATGAGGCAAGTGAGTAGCGTAAAAATAACAAAAAATTGGAAAAAGAAACGGATGCAGACAGGTTTAATATAATCTGTGCCCATGATCCATAATCCAATCCAAGCGTGAAAAAGCAAACTAAATAAAATAAATAAAGTGAAAATTTGCATCCAGGATTGCATAAAGAAAGTATGCCACTGATGATAATTTAAAGGATGATGTGTAAAGAGGAAACTTACTAAGATAAAACTATAAATAGCCAACAACACTGCGCTAACACGTTGTGTTACCCAATCCCGCAAGCCGCTGGCATTAAGATTTGTAAGGTAAATTAGCATAATCCATATCCTATGAGGGTGCTTAAGGTGATTGCCAAGATGAGAACGATTGCTGCACTGTTTGTTCCGCCTTGTTTACTTGTGCCGATATGTAAATCCGCCAAGAGGTGTCGTAAGCCTGCAAGTAAGTGATAGCCTAAGGCACTCAAGCCAATCCAAAGTAAAATTTTAAAAAAAGGTTTTTTTAAATTTAGTGTTAAAAAAACAAAATCAGTTTCAGAATGAAGTGAGTGATACAGTATCCAGAGTGCAAAAGGGATGAATAAAAACAGAATAAGACCGGTGATGCGATGTAATATCGAGACAAATCCTGCAAGAGGAAGTTTAATTGTCAGTAAGTTTAAATAAACTGGCCGTGGTTGACGCAAGGTAATATTCCTTTAAGATCCTGAGAAATCAAGCGCCAGATTATAGATCGATATCAGATAAAACCTCAAATAACGTCTACACTTGATAAAATAGATTTTGCTTCGCGATCCTTAATGGCTAAAATTTCTATAGGAGAAAAAATGTCGGATAAAACTGCAGAACTTATCTTTGGGCCGGATAAGCAAAGCCTCCCCCTGCCTGTTTATAAACCCACTTTGGGCACGGACGTTATTGATATCACGAGTTTGGCAAAAAAAGATATTTTTACTTACGACCCTGGTTTTATGTCCACTGCCTCTTGTGAATCGAAGATCACGTATATTGATGGGGACAAAGGCATTTTGCTTTACCGAGGTTATCCTATTCAGCAGTTAGCTGAAAGATCCGACTTTCTTGAAGTCTGTTATTTATTATTAAATGCGGAATTACCGACGGCTTCACAAAAAAAACAATTTTTTAAAACCATTAATCATCATACGTTAGTGCACGAACAGATGCGTTCTTTTTTCAATGGATTTCGGCGTGATGCACATCCGATGGCAGTCATGTTAGGTGTTGTTGGCGCGCTTTCTGCGTTTTATCACGATTCCCTTGATATAAAAAATCCTGAGCACCGTGAATTAGCGGCATATCGACTCATTGCAAAGATGCCGACGATGGCCGCGATGTGTTACAAATATTCGATTGGCCAACCATTTTGTTTCCCTCAAAACAAACGAGATTACACTGAAAATTTTCTTTATATGATGTTCTCTGTGCCCTCGGAAGATTACGTATTGAATCCTGTTTTGTCGCGTGCTTTAGATCGGATTTTTATTTTGCATGCTGATCATGAGCAAAATGCATCGACATCCACAGTAAGATTAGCCGGTTCCACGGGTGCCAATCCTTTTGCGTGTATTGCAGCGGGAATTGCAGCCTTGTGGGGGCCTGCGCATGGTGGTGCTAATGAGGCGTGTTTAAACATGTTAGAAGAGATTGGCACGAGTGCGAATATTTCCAAATATATTAAGCGTGCAAAAGATCCGGAAGATAGTTTTCGTTTAATGGGATTTGGGCATCGTGTTTATAAAAATTTTGATCCCCGTGCCATGGTGATGCGTCAAACGTGTCATGAGGTTTTAGAAGCCTTAGAAATTCATGACAGTCCTTTATTTCGCGTTGCTTTAGAGTTAGAAAAAATTGCATTGGAAGATGATTATTTTATTTCACGAAAACTTTATCCTAATGTTGATTTTTATTCAGGAATCACATTGAAAGCCTTAGGCATCCCTAAAAACATGTTCACGGTGATTTTTGCTTTAGCCAGAACAGTGGGATGGGTATCGCAATGGAATGAGATGATAGCTGATCCTAAGCGTCGAATTGGGCGTCCTCGTCAGCTTTACACAGGCCCTATGCAACGTGATTTTGTGCCTTTAGATCAAAGATAAAAATTAATTTTTTGGAAGAGAATCTAATTCGTCTAAAATCATCTGTGTGACTAAGTATCTTTGGGAAATTCGTTTTTAAGAATACTCATTAATTGTTTAAGGCCTTTAACAAAAGGTAATACCTGAATATTCTCGTGAAATTCATCATGATCGCCCCCATAAAGTAAATAACACTTCGCTACGCTGCGTTACAGGCTGCTTTTTTTATCAAGTTCCCGGGGTTTTTAGCTTAGCGAATCTTCTATGCGTACCCAAGTTTGAGTTCGGCCTAGCAAAGGCATGCCAATATATCCTCGTACATCCAGCGCTTGGCTTTGTTCTTTGACTGCCAGTTTTGCTTTATAAACATTGCCTGATTCAGGATCAAGGATAGTGCCGTTTTTCCAAATTCCTTCATTTTCAGTGAAACCTTGGAGAATCATCAAGCCTAAAATAGGTTTGTTTTTATTGTCCCCCGTGCATTTGAGGCAGAGATCATGTTCACTTTCTCCTTCGCGATAAAAAATCTTAACGATTTTTCCATACAATTTCCCATCTTGTTCCCAAATTTTAATGATACTGCGGGGTTGTTCAGAAGTATCATCGATGGTTTTCCAAAAACCGATGGGGCCATGATCTAGTTTTAAATCTTCTGCAAAACTGCGCTGGGCGGGTGAAATTAACATGGCAAGCGTTAGAAAAAGGATATTAGAAATCCAGGTTTTTTTTGCGTTCATGAAAGTATGCTCCATTTGAAAATAAATAAAGAGTGATAAATGTAACGGACTCAATATCAAAATACAATAAAGGACGCCTCTAAGAGTTTCCTTTTTGCGTTATAATTTTGTTGCGCTCATTTTTAAAATACTCATTTACTCGTTTGCAAACTGCCGTTTTTAAAAACGAGTGTGCCTTGTTCTAACGCAAAATTTCTAATTTCTAGAGGTGCCCTAAAAAAATTTTTAATTTATATTTTTTTTTGTTATTATGGCTTGCCGTTTTTATAGGTAGATTCATTAATATTTTTATGACAATTATTTTTAGGAGTGATTCGATGAAAAAAAGGAAAACCAAAGATGTTATGGTTAATAGAGACATTACACAAACCATACGTTCTTCTTATGAAACTGAATTACAATTGCAAACTAAAACGTTAACTTCGTTGAAGAAGCAATTGAAAACATTGACAACGCAATTATCAAAAGCGATGTCAACGCGTCGTCAGCTTAAGAAGAAAAGGCAAGTGATCATGAAAAAAGCGGGTTTCAATCCTGCTATGGCAATGAAAAAACAAGTAGCGTTGGCAAAAGCTGTTTATGAAAAAGCAATGGAAGAAGTTAAAAATATTCAAAAATCCATTGTGGGTGTCCGGCAAGAATTACGTTTGACAAAAGAGCAAGTGAAAAAATTACATGCTTTAACACGATCTGTTTCGAAATTAGAGAAACGTTGGGGCAAGGCTATTGCTTCAAAATTTAAATCTCAAAAACGAAAAACACGTCGCACGAAAAAACGAAAATCTACCGCGCGTTCTTCTGAAGCCCAAGAAATATTGCCTGTGAGAGAAGAAAGTTCTTTTGAAGTCGATCAAGGCTAGTTTGTAACTCTCAATCCGTCCTCTTGCGCAGGCAAAAGAAAAGTGCGCAAGAGGGCCGGAGAGATGCCCCCCTCTAATCCCCTATGGAGGTATATTATCTAATAACACACTTCCACCGCATCCTTTCCCAAAAACTGCATCAAACCTGAAAGCAAATCATCATGAGGGTTGACGTGCCATTGTGAATCCAAATTAATTTTTACCTTTAAGTTGTCGTTGTAGTACTCAATGCATAAAGGAAATTTCCCACCAAGATAAGGTTTGATGATTTCCTTGAGTGTTTGTGCATGTTCATCCATGAATTTTTGATCTTTTATTTTCATTAATAAATGTTTTGCATAATGTTGTCGTGCTTGTTCTAAGGTGAAAGCGTTTTGGCAAATGATTTTGTATCCTTGCGTGAATTGATCCAGGCTCGCATTACCTTCCACAACAAGAATGTTTTCTTCCGATAAAAGGTGTTGTATTTTTGAAAAACTTTCGGGGAAAAAAACAACTTCACATTGTATTGTGCCATTATCCATCATAATAAAAGCCATTTTTTCATTTTTCTTCGTTAAGCGCGTACGTAATGTAGTGATGGTTCCTGCAAAAACAACACGCGTTTCTTTTTTTTCTGGCTGCGGTTGAAAGGGCGTGACAAGATGCGAAAGTTCTTGTTGATAGCGCGCTAAAGGGTGTCCTGAGAGATAAAGACCTAGCGTTTCTTTTTCTCCTTTCAGACGTTCTTGTTCGCTCCATTCTTCTGTTTTAATTAAATTTTCTTTTGATGAAGATTCATCGGCGTCCGAGTCAAATAAATCAGTTTGTTTGTGGTGTTGATTTCGGTGAAATTGTTCAGATGCTTTGATCGCATGATCAAGGGACTTCATTAAGCTTGCACGATTTTTACAAATTTCATCAAATGATCCCGACCGTAAGAGTGCTTCAATGACTTTCCGATTAACCTTGAAAGGATCAACGCGTTTACAAAAATCAAAAAGACCCTCAAATAGTTTTATTTGTCTTGCAGCGAGGATATTTTCAAGAGCATTAATACCCACGCCTTTGATGGCGCCTAATCCATAACGTAAAATTTTATCTGAAACAACAGCAAAATGATGCGTGCTTTCATTGATATGGGGTGGCAATACAGTGAGTTCTAAGTGTTTGCATTCTTGTAAAAACAACACGGTTTTGTCGGTGTTGTCCATGTCAGAAGATAATACCGCTGCCATAAATTCTGCTGTGTAATGTGTTTTTAGCCAAGCAGTTTGATAAGAAATTAAAGCATAGGCTGCTGAGTGAGATTTATTAAAACCGTAACCTGCAAATTTTTCCATTAAATCAAAAATTTGTTGTGCTGTTTTTTCAGGAACATTATTTTTAATAGCGCCTTTTTTAAAAATTTCTCGTTGTTTAGCCATTTCTCCCGATTTTTTCTTTCCCATGGCGCGACGTAACAGATCAGCAGAGCCTAAAGTGTAACCTGCTAACACTTGTGCGATTTGCATGACTTGTTCTTGATATAAAATCACACCATAAGTTTGTTTTAAAATAAGCTCTAATGCAGGATGAGAATAGGTTACGTTTGCTCTTCCATGTTTACGATTGATAAAATCATCCACCATGCCTGATTGCAAAGGGCCAGGGCGAAACAAAGCGACCAAGGCGATGATTTCTTCAAAACAATCGGGCTGGAGACGTCGAATTAAATCTTTCATGCCTCGAGATTCAAGCTGAAAGACAGCAGTGGTGGCGCAGGATTTTAATAAAGAAAAGGTGGCTTCATCTTGTAATGGAATTTTTGAAATATCTAAAGATAATTTTTTGTAATGATGGATATTTTGAAGTGTGTGATGAATGATTGTCAGCGTGCGTAATCCTAGAAAATCAAACTTTACTAAACCGATGGCTTCTACATCGTCTTTATCAAATTGTGTGACGGTGTGTGTACTGCCGGGTTCACAATACAGAGGCGTAAAATCAGTTAATGTTGTGGGTGTAACGACGACACCACCGGCATGTTTGCCTGCATTACGGGTTAAACCTTCGAGCTTCAGGGCAAGATCAATTAATGTTTTAACTTCTTCTTCTTGAAGATAACGTGTTTTTAATAAAGGTTCTTGTTCTAAAGCTTTTTCAAGTGTCATGCCCAATTCAAAGGGAATGAGTTTCGCGATTTTATCGACAAAGCCATAGGGGTGTGCTAACACGCGGCCCACATCACGTATCACGGCTTTTGCGGCCATGGTGCCGAAAGTAATAATTTGTGATACACGATGTTGACCGTAACGTGAAGCAACATAATCGATAACCCGATCGCGCCCATCCATACAAAAATCGATATCAAAATCCGGCATGGAAACACGTTCAGGATTTAAAAAACGTTCGAAGAGTAAACCATAAGGGAGGGGATCAATGTTTGTGATATTTAAAGCGTAAGCCACCAAAGAGCCGGCTCCTGATCCTCGTCCTGGCCCCACAGGAATATCTTGATTTTTAGCCCAGCGAATAAAATCGGCAACAATTAAAAAGTAACCTGCAAACCCAATTTTACAAATAACTTTTAATTCTTCTTCAAGACGAGTCGTATAGGGTTTTTGAGTTTCTTCATTGCACTGGAGTTGTATTAGACGTTTTTGTAAGCCTTCTTGTGATTCTTTAATTAAAAAATCTTCTGTTGAAAGTCCTTCTGGCGTTTCAAAGGGAGGCAAGAATACTTTATCTAGCGTAATAGTAGGAGAGCAGCGTTTTGCAATTTCAACGGTATTTTCTATGGCAGAGGGAATGTCAGAAAAAAGGGTTTTCATTTCTTCTGCGGTTTTAAAATATTGTTCAGGTGTATAAGGGCGTGGGCGTCGATGATCTTGCAGCGTCCAGCCTGCATGAATACACACGCGTGCCTCATGTGCTTCAGCGTCTTCAGGTTTTAAAAAACGGAGATCATTAGTAGCGACAACGGGAAGATTGAATTTTTTTGCCAAGGATAGTGCGCCTCGGATATAAATTTCTTCTGAAGGTCGGCCTGTGCGTTGTAATTCAAGATAAAATCGATCCGGAAATAAAGTTAGCCAGTGTGTCAGCAGTTTATCAGCGCGTGCTAATTGTTTGGAGAGCAAGGCGAGTCCTATGTCACCTTCGCGTCCTCCTGACAAGGCGATCAAGCCGTCTGTTCTGTTTTCAAACCAAGCGTATTGGAGCTGCGGTGTCTGGGTTTTATTTTCTGTATAGGCTTTTGAAATTAACTGCGTTAGATTTTTGTAACCTTGTGTGTTTTGGCATAACAAGGTGAGATGAAAGGGTTGCAGCGGATCGCTTGTATTTTCAAGAAGTGCATCCACACCTAAAAGAGGTTTAATGCCTGCTTCTAACGCGGCTTTATAAAATTTTACAGCGGCAAATAAATTCATATGATCGGTGATAGCTAATGCAGGTATTTTTGTTTGCACTGCTGCATCAATCAAATCTTCGACGCGAATCGTGCTATCGATCAAAGAAAATTCTGTGTGGGTGCGTAAGTGGATGAAGGTCATGGCGCTCTTTAGTTGTTGGGACTGTAGAATCGGTTTTCCGTTTTTAGAGTAGCAATATTCAGCCCGGCTCAGGATTCTAATTGTCCCAAATGTGCGTGGATTAAACTACCATTGATAATGGGATTTTTAGCGCAAAAATAAATTAAGCGCGCCACTTCTTTTGGTGTAATTAAGCGTTTTGCTGCTGTACGTTCTGCAATTTTTTCTAAGCTAATTAAACCGACGTGATCTTGTAGCATGGCGGTGTCTGTAAAGCCAGGACAAATACACGCAGTATGAATGCCTGAGCCTACCCAATCTTGGCAGCTTGAGCGCATTAAGCCTGCGACAGCATGTTTTTGAATAACATAAGAAGCGGTATTAGGGATAGCTTTTTCTGAAAGTGTAGAGCCAATATAAATGACAGAAGAACCTTCGGCCATGCACGGTAAAAAAAGTTGATTTAAGCGGATAGGGGCAATCAAGCCCAGTTCAAGTAGATGGCGTAATTCATTGACATCAAGGGAGCTCACATCATCGCGCCACAGACGCATGGCATTGTGAACCAAACAAAAAATATTTTTTTCATTTTTCATTTTTTTTGAAAGTTTTATTTTTATTTCATCGATGCTTTTAGAGTCACTTAAATCGACGAGCCAGTTTAGAACGCCAGGCAAAAGACACTCGCTGCGTGAAATATTAATAACAGAATAAGCTTTTTTTAAAAATAATTTTGCTGTGTAGAAGCCTATTCCGCGGCTTGCGCCGGTGATGATGGCATAAGACTTTTTTTTATTATCGGGCATCGATGACTTCATTTTTTAGAAAGCTCCAGCGTCGCTGATCCCGATTGTCCGGGGGAAGATGCAATTTTTATAATAATTTTTTGAATACAGTGTGCGGCGAGTTCTTCGGTGTTGATTGCAATTTGTGTGAGGAACCATTGTGATAATTCTTCGACGGTGATATTTTTAATGGGCAGGACGATAACATCACGTTTATTAAAAAATAATTTTTCATTATGAAAATAAAGCCAGTAATGATCATCCTGTTCTTCGAATTTTAAATAAGGTGAGATGCCGGGAAGTAAAAAACTTTCATTTAATTTTCTGCAGATTTCATAAATTTTCTTTTTGTAGTAACGATAATCGAAAGAAAGGCCTTTCTCGCCGATAAGCGTTTCAAGTGCGCAATAGACCGTGTAATTGTGGCCATGCATTTTTTCACGCTCTGTGGCTGAAAAAATCGTAAAATGGCCAGCGGAAAACTTCATGTTTTCTTTGTAGAGTTCGATGAGAGAGATGGGCATAAATGCTTAAATTTGATACAACTCAGGCTTTATCATCGCAAAGCGGGGTTATTTATGCAAGACGAAGAATTTCAAGCCTTACTGAAGAGGGACAGCCTTAACGATCAGGATGTTAATTACGCGTTCTCTGGATTTTCACGAGTACAATTAGATGGCTTGCGAAAAGTGCTTTATCAAAATAAAGATGTTACTTCTTTTTATGGTCTTCATAATAGTTTGAGACACTGTTTTAATCATGTAAATCCACCCAAAGCAATCCTGTTTCGTAAAATGGATGATTTTTTAAAGTATTTAGAGGTTTATAGACTTTATAAACTAAAGCCCCTGTCGTCTTTTACACAGTTTTTAAAAGACCATGGTCCTCCAGGTTGGAGCTGGGAGTTGTTGTTGAGTTGTTCTCTAATTTTGGGTTTTGTATTCTATCTGAAGAGAGTAGACGCTTATCTGAATGGTGAACTCTCTATGATCAGTCCTGAGCCTTTAGAGGGCAGGATACTTTGGGCTGGAGCGATATCCTGGCTTGGTTTTATGTTTCCGCTTGCTCTTGCGTCAATAGCCGTCACACTTATTTTAGGGCCCTTAATCGTTTTTATTTTCAGTGTGGGCGCTTATTTTTTAGCGCAGAAACGAAGTAGCGAGAGTTCAAGAAAATTAGACGATGCTTATGGTGATCTAGCTGTTGCCTTGTTGAATCCCTATCGTGGCGTTATGGTTGTTTTGGCACAGCTTTTTTATCCGAAAAAAAAAGCAGAAGAAACGCCTTCATTGGGTGGGATGCCTCCTGATATTATCGATTGCATAGTTGAACAATTCTGTGAAGACGACGAGGCAACTAAAATAGCCGCTGTGGGTATTTTTACGCGGATGAGAACGATGCGTAGTTTAAACAGAGAAGAGCTTCCGGTTTCACTTTGTGAAACTTCTCAAGCTGCTACTTCAGCTAGGAATAGTCCATAATCTATATTTTTGATCTTGCATTGAAAATCCTTGCAATGGTTCATCAAAATTTTTTCCCAAGCCCATCACTTTAATGGATTCTCCCATTTCTCCCGGGAAAATTAAACGTTTTGCTTGTTGTGATAAATTTAAATTTTCATTTAAATAAGAAAGCACATTCATATTTAATAAAAAATGGGCTTGTGTTGTAAAACCTAAGAGTTCAAATCCTGCTTGTTCTGCACTTTCAGCTACTTGTGTGAAATTGACATGTGCTGTGATGTCTTGCAATCCCGTTAATATCAAAGGGTTATCATGGGCATGATGTTGATAATGACAACGTAAAGTCCCGGTTTTTCTCTCGGGGTGATAATATTCCTGTCGCGGATAGCCATAATCAAATAATAAAACAACGCCTTCTTTTAAGCAGTTTCCTAAGTTTGCAATCCACGCAGGAAGTAATAAATTAATTTCAGTCGCATAAGGCAATTCGCTAAAATTATTTTTTTTGATTTCTGTTTCAAGTAAGGGCGTGCTGGGCTTGCCCAAAGTCCAAACAAAATGATTTTCTTTTTCCGAAACATAATATTCTTGAATGCCTTGTTCATCGAGATAAACGCGATGAACAGGGAATGCATCCATGACTTCATTGGCAAGGATGACGCCGTTAAAATCAGTAGGTAAATTCTTCCTCCATTCAACGTGATTAAGCAAATGAGGGCATGCCGTTTTAATTTTATTTTTTTGTTCTTGTTTTAAAAAATCACTGATTTCAAGAATAAAATATTTTTCAGGCAGCATTTTTTCTTGAAAAAGTGTTTGTAAAATATCGCAAGCCAGGCTACCTCTTCCTGCACCTATTTCTAGGATTTGAAAATGAGGAAGTGAGTGGCTGACCTCTTTGCAAAATTGCGCAAGGCATAGCGCAAATAGAGGGGAAATTTCAGGTGCTGTGACAAAATCCCCTTCTTTTCCAAATTTAGGGCGGCAAGAGGAATAATAGCCTAGCAGAGGAGTATAGAGTGCTAGTTCCATGTAACGTGCAAACGTTATTTTTCCATTTTTTTTTATTTCTTTGGAAATCAGTGTTTTGATTTTTTCAAGTTGTGTTTGTTCGCCAGGCGAGAGTTTAAATATCATGATGTTAGCGATTGTTCTCAAGGGGAAGGTATGTTATAAAGTGCGGTCGCAATAAGCAACTTTTAGGACTTACACAAAAGTCGTCTTTTTGGTTGCAACATCGTTATAAATCTCGCTCGCGTCCTCATTTATTACTTATAAACTGCGGCGCTCCCTCGATTTATGCCTTGTTGCAACCCAAAAATACTTATTTTGTGTGAGTTCTATAATTTTTAATCCACACACTGGTTTTATCTTCACTGCGGGTGCCCTTAAGGGGGTTGCAGTGGAGGACAGTGGAGGCCTATATCCAAGCTACCTTGGGTATATAAACCCAGGAGAGAATGATGGATGTAACAATGAAAGATATGTTAGAAGCGGGTGTTCACTTTGGACATCAAACCCGTTATTGGAATCCCGAGATGGCGCCTTATCTTTATGGTGCACGCAATAAAATTCATATTATTAATTTAGAAAAAACCCTGCCTTATTTTCGTGATGCTTTAAATTTCGTGGGTAATTTGGCGAGTAAAAAAGCCAAGATTCTTTTTGTTGGCACCAAACGTGCGGCGCAAGTTGCGATAAAGGAGCAAGCCATTCGTTGTCATATGCCTTACATCAACCATCGGTGGTTGGGCGGATTGCTGACAAATTACAAAACGGTGCGTCAATCCATCAAGCGTTTACGTGAAGTAGAATCCATGGAAACAGACGGGACGCTTGAAAAAATAACGAAAAAAGAAAGGCTCATGATTGCGCGAGAAAAACAAAAATTGGAGCGTAGTTTAGGCGGAATTAAAAGTATGGGAGGTTTGCCAGATGCTTTGTTTGTTATTGACGTTGGTCATGAAAACATTGCTGTTAAAGAAGCGAAGAAAATGAAGATTCCTGTGATTGGCGTTGTTGATTCAAACAACAGTCCTCGGGAAATTGATTATGTTATTCCAGGCAATGATGATGCTTTACGTGCAGTGCAATTTTACGCAACAGCGATAGCCGATGCTATTTTAGAAGGGCGTGCTTCAGCGGGCATTATTTCTGAAAGCGCACCTGTCGTTGAAGAAGAGATCATCATTGAAGCTAAGGCTTCGGGATCGATTGATTTGGGCGATGATGTCGTGAATAAATAATATAACGAGTATCAAATAAATTTTTTAAATTTTGGAAAAGAAAAATAGACTTCTTTCGAAACCTGTGTATTTTGCTTTAGTTCAAGGCGCATGGGTTTCGAGCAGCGGAGTTTATGCGTATAAATGAGCAGTGGAGAAACCCATGCAACACGGAAATAAAGTAAAAGACGCAGGTTCCGAAAGAAGTCTGATGATTTCTCCACAATTAGTTAAAGAGCTACGAGAGCGCACGGGCGCAGGCATGATGGAATGTAAAAATGCCTTAGTTTCTGCGCAAGGTGACATTGAGTTAGCGATTACAGAGTTACGTAAAAAAGGGCAAGCTAAAGCAGATAAAAAAGCGGGTCGTGTTGTTGCTGAAGGCATGCTTGTGCTGGCCAATGTTCAAGATCAAACGGCTTGTGTATTAGTTGAAGTTAATTGTGAAACAGATTTTGTTGCGCGAGATGAAAACTTCAAAGCGTTTGCCAACGTGGTGGGGCAGCGTGCTTTAGAAACGAAAGCAGATTCTGTCGCGTTTTTATTATCTCAAACTGCATCGTCAGGAAACGCTATTGAAACACTTGATGAAGCACGTCAAGCGCTGATCGGTAAAATAGGTGAGAATGTTCAAGTGCGTCGTTTAGCATATATCACTTCAAAAAAAGCACCTTTAACAACATACCTGCATGGTGTACGTATTGGTGTGATTATAGAAGTGCAGGGAGGAGATCCACAATTAGCAAAAGATCTTGCGATGCATATTGCTGCCAGCAATCCTAAAGTTATTTCTCCCTCCGACGTGCCTGCAGAATTAATCGATAAAGAAAAAGAAATTTTTCTTGCGCAAGCCAGTCAAAGTGGCAAGCCTGCAGCGATCATTGAAAAAATGGTTGTGGGCCGTATCAATAAATTTGTAGAAGAAGTAAGTTTACTGGGTCAAGCTTTTGTGCGAGACCAAAACATCAAAGTCAGTGATTTATTGAAAAAAGCCCATGCGCAAGTGATTCAGTTTGTCCGTTTTGAAGTGGGTGAAGGTATTGAAAAGAAGGTGGAGAATTTTGTTGAAGAAGTAAGAGCTCAAGCGGCGGGTGGTTGATCTCCCGTATCTGAAGATGCAAACTTCATGCTAACTATTTACGACGTATATGGAATAAATCAATGACAATCCAAGATCCAAAATACCGACGTATCTTATTAAAAATGAGTGGAGAGGTGCTTTTAGGAAATACGCATGCCGGCATTGATCCCAAAGTATTACTTCGAATTGCCCATGAAATTGCGGCTTTAGTGAATATCCAAGTGCAAGTTGCCATTGTGATGGGTGGAGGCAATTTATTTCGAGGGGCTGAGCTCAGCGAGTTAGGTATTGATCGTATCACAGGCGATCAAATGGGCATGTTGTCGACAGTCATGAATGGACTGGCATTGCGAGATGCGTTAGAGAGTATTCACGTGCGCAGCCGTATTTTTTCTGCTTTTGCTGTGACAGGCATTGCCGATGCGTTTGATCGTCGCAAAGCCATTTATAATTTAGAGAAAAATCATGTTGTGGTTTTTACCGGTGGTACGGGGAATCCTTTATTCACAACGGATTCTGCGGCCAGTTTGCGTGGCATTGAAATTGAGGCGGAAGCTGTTTTGAAGGCCACAAAAGTAGATGGTGTTTACTCTAAAGATCCGGTTAAATTCCCTGATGCGAAACGTTACGCGCGTTTGACGTTTAATGAAGTATTAACACAAGATTTAAAAGTGATGGATTTATCTGCTATTTTGCTGTGTCGAGATCATGATATGCCGATTCATGTATTCGATATTAAAAAACCTTCTGCTTTGATGAATGTTGTGTTAGGTAAAGAAGAAGGAACGATTATTCATAATGATGAGTAGGAAGGTGCTCTATGCAAGCTGATTTTAAAAAAGAAGTTGATGTAAAGATGAAAAAAACATTAGAAGCTTTACAAACAGAGTTTTCGAAGCTTCGCACAGGACGTGCAAGTTCAAGTTTATTGGATCATGTCATTGTCTCTTATTACGGAAAAGATGTCCCCTTAAATCAAGTGGCCACTGTTTCTGTTTCTGATGCCCGAACCTTAATGATTTCACCTTGGGACAAAGGCATGCTTGCTGTGATTGAAAAGGCGATCTTAACAGCAGAATTAGGTTTAAACCCTGTAACGGCGGGAACCGTCATCCGTGTGCCCATGCCCCCCTTATCAGAAGAGCGTCGTAAAGAAATGATAAAAGTCGCGCGTGCGGAGGCAGAGAATAGCCGTGTTGCGATACGCAATAGTCGTCGAGATGCAAATACCCAACTTAAAGAGAAAGCAAAGAAAAAATTAGTGACAGAAGATGAAGAGCGACGCATACAGGATGAAATCCAAAAAGTGACAGATCATTACATTAAAGAAATTGATAAAGTTCTTGGAAATAAAGAAACAGACTTAATGGAAGTTTGATGAATTTTTTTTTTGGTTTTTTTCTTTCGTGCTTAGCGGTAGTTGTAGAGGCGGCTGATCTAAGTTCGATATTAAATGACGCGTATAAAAACGATCCCACTTATCTTGAAGCAGAAGCTAATTTTAATGCCTTAAAAGAAGCCTACCCTCAAGCCTTAGCCAATGTGTTACCTAATCTTTCTTTTGTGGCAAATGCAGCCACCTCGAATATTGATGTTGGTTTTATTAAAGGGGGAGGTAATGCTTTAGTTTCACCGGGCACGCAAAATTATTCATCGCAAACTTACACTGTAAATTTAACCCAACCCATTTTTAATTTCTCTTATTTTTCTCAAGTTAAGCAAGCCAATCAACAAGTCAAACAAGCGACGGCTGATTTTTTTGCGGCAAAGCAAGATTTGATTTTACGTACATCGCAAGCCTACTTTGCTGTTTTGTCAGCGCAAGATGCGCACGCTTTTGCGTTAGCAAATAAAAGTGATTTAGAAAATCAATTAAAAGAAACAAAAGCGCGTTTTTCTTCAGGACTTGAAACCAAGGCGGGCATAGATGCAGCGCAAGCGGCATATGATGGTAGTTTGGCGCTTGAAATTTCCACAAGATATGATGTTGAGAATACAAAAGCCGCTTTGCGTGTTTTAACGGGGTATGACATTCAGCGTATTAACAGTTTAAATAATAGAAAACTAGCCTTGTTGATGCCGGCACCTTTAAATGTAGAAACTTGGATTCAAAAATCAAATCAGCAAAATTTGACTTTACAGTCAGCTCGTTTTGCGATGATGGCGGCTAGAGAAGAAGTTAAAGTGAATGTCTCAGGACACTTACCCACGGTGAATTTGGTGGGTGATTATACCAAGCAAACGGGAAATTTTTTTGGAGCGATCAATTATGATGGGGGGACGGTAGGGGTCCAATTAGCGGTACCGATTTACAGTGGAGGGGAAGTTAATTCGCAAGTACGGCAAGCAAAGTTTCGTTATTTACAAGCCAGCCAGAAGGTAGAAAAAGCCTATCGCGACACCTTTGTGTCAGCGCGTCAAAATTTTAATAATGTTATTTCTGATATTTCAAAAGTGAAAGCGGACCAACAATCTCTCCTCTCAAGTCAAAGTGCATTATCAAGTATGAAAGCCTCTTACAAAATGGGAACGCGCACGATCACCGACGTATTGTCGTCGATAAAAGAGGTTTATGCTGCAAAACAAGGGCTTGCAGAAGACACGTATACGTATATCCTTGACACCTTATCTTTAAAAAAAGAAGTGGGAATTTTATCTAACAAAGATATTGATGCATTAAATGAATGGTTGGGAGGTTAATATGTTTCAAGGCAGTATTGTTGCGCTTGTTTCGCCAATGAAAGAAGGTGGAGAGTTAGATTACGCGGCTTTAAAACGTTTGATCGATTGGCATATTGAAAATGACACCGATGCTTTTGTTTTTTTAGGTTCGACGGGAGAAGGTATTTGTTTTGAAGAAGAGGAGCGAGCAAAATTTCTTGAAATAGCGATAACCCATGTTAATAAGAGAAAGCCTGTGATTGCGGGAACGGGTGCGGCTTCCACAGCAAAAACGATTATGTTGACGCGCCAAGCGATGCAAGCGGGGGTGGACGCGTGTTTGGTGGTAACACCGTATTACAACAAACCGCCGCAAGAAGGTTTATACCGTCATTTTTGCAGTGTTTCAGAAGCGCTGCCTTTACCTTTAATTTTATATAATGTTCCTTCGCGCACGGCGTGTGATTTATTGCCTGAAACGGTAGCGCGATTATCGAAAGTAACGAATATTGTTGGGATAAAAGACGCGACGGGAAAATTGGAGCGCTTACAGACAATGTTAGATTTATGTGGGAATAAAATTAATTATTACAGTGGTGATGATCCAACGGCATTAGATTTTATGTTATCAGGTGGCCAAGGTGTAATTTCGATCACCTCGAACATTGCGCCTAAAAAAATGCAGCAATTATGTGATGCGGCATTAAAAAATAAAAAAGACGAAGCTAAGAAAATAGATGACGAGCTCGCACAATTACACAAATTGCTTTGCATTGAATCTAACCCCATCCCAACGAAATGGTGTTTATCTGAAATGGGTTTAATTCCGCCGGGGCTGCGGCTGCCGCTGATAGCACTTTCCGAGTCACATCATGCTCGATTAAAATCAGCATTAGAGATGTCTTTTACGAAGGTATTATAGTTTTTATGAAAATTGTTTATTTAATTTTTTATTTTATGAGTGGTGTCACATTGCTAGCGTGTTCGACGGTGAATCGGCATGTTGAAGAAATGAAAAATCGCCCGAACACTTATTTGCATAGCCAGCTTGCGCCACCTTTAGTGGTACCCTCGGGCATGGAGCATGTACCTTTATTATCAGATGACATTGTTCCCCCGGGTGAGTGTGTTTCGGAAAAAATGATTTTATTGCCGCCGCAAAGTTTAGCGATGAAAGTGGAGCAAGGGGTTATTTCTAAAAAAGCATTAAAGCCTTTGTCGTCGATCAATTTAGAAGAGCGAGAGGGACAATGGGCATTGATATTAACTGATGATCGCGAACGTGTTTGGGATAGGTTAGATAAAGCATTCAAAGATCGATTAATTCCTGTATTACAGAAAGATAAAGACAGGGGTATTTATTATATTGTGGACATCGAGCCCACAAAAAATAAAATTACTTTAGCCAGTCCAATATACCAAGTACATTTACGTGTAACGCAAGAGCAGAACACGGAAGTTTATTTAATGAATAATCAGGGACATATCCCGAATAAATACGTAGCGCATCGTTTGTTATTAGAAATCAACCGAGGTTTGCAGGGTGACAAGCTACGTGAACTGCCGAAGATTTTAAAAAATTTCATGTCGGAAAAATAATTTTCAAGATGTAGTTTGCTGTGTTGAAGTCAGGGTTTGATTTTCAGTTTCCAAGCCGAAAGCCTGGCAACGAAGTCAAGCCCAGCCTCAGGCGAGCCTTGCTCGCCAGCAAGGCTGGGTAATGATAAAAACAGATATTAGCGCTGTAAGCGCGAAAGAAAATAATAATAAATAGCTTGTAACTCGCTGTGCGAATGACAGGAATAAGCTCATATTTTCATATGAATAATATGAATAAGGAGAGGTATCGAAGCGGTCACAACGACACCGACTCGAAATCGGTTGGGGGCGCAAACCCCACGAGGGTTCGAATCCCTCCCTCTCCGCCAGATTTAATTAGAAGATTTGATGATTTGAAAAGAAGGAACTTATCATTGAAAAATACCACTCGTTACGCTGTTCATGAAAATGAAGATTATGAGCCAGGTTCTAATAATGAAGTGCTTAAAAATTATTTGCATATCACTTCAAAAGAAAAAATGAATCAAATAGAAGCGAGCGAGTTACAGCGTGCTGAACTTGAATTAGAAAAAATTACTGAATGTGGTCGGGTTTTTAGCGCGGATGATATTTGTAATTTTCTATAAGATCTTGGTGGATTCTATTTCTTAGCATCGTTATAAATACGCTTAGGTCTGCGCGGGATGATGATATCTAAAGTTGTGGTTAAATCTACTTTATATGCCTTCTACGCCACAAGAAGTCATTGTGGAACGAGCTGCTAAGGCTTTTCCTTTCTGACTTTTAAGGTAGGGATTTGTGTTAGCCAAGGATGTTTTCTTCATAAGCTTGATTATAGCCTAAAAGATGTAATAAAAACGAGAGGAGGAGAGTTCGAATCCCTCCCTTTCCGCCAGATTTACAGGCTACATTTGTGCTTCGTTATTGGCTACGAGTAAAGCACTTACAAAACTTTCTGCATCAAAGGCTTGTAAATCTTCTTTTTGTTCGCCAACACCAATAAATCGAATAGGGATATTTAATTTTTTTGCGATAGAAAAAATAATGCCGCCTTTGGCGGTGCCATCTAATTTTGTTAACACGAGACCCGTTACATTCATTGTTTCACGAAATTGTTGTGCTTGTACCAACGCATTTTGTCCTGTGGTGGCATCTAAGACGAGCAACACTTCATGTGGTGCAGTGTCATCAATTTTTTTCATCACGCGTACTACTTTTTTTAATTCTTCCATTAAATTTTCTTTGTTATGTAATCTGCCTGCTGTGTCTGCAAATAAAATATCAGTTTGACGCGCTTTAGCAGCTTGCAGTGCATCGAAGATCACAGACGCGCTGTCTGCACCGGCGTGTTGTGCAATGACGGGAATATGATTTCTCTCACCCCATATTCTAAGTTGTTCAACGGCAGCAGCACGAAAAGTATCACCCGCTGCTAATAAAATTTTTTTATTTTCTTGAGTGTAATAATGCGCAAGCTTCCCTATCGTCGTTGTTTTGCCGACTCCATTGACACCTAGCGTTAAAATTACAAACGGTTTTTTTTCAGAAGGAATCATAAGGGCTTGTTGTACGGGCAACAAAATCGAGATGAGTTCTTCTTTTAGTGCTTGAAATAAAGCCTCGCCGTTATGTAATTGATTGCGCTCTATTTTTTTTGTTAAGTCCGAAATAATTTGGTTTGTCGCTTCAACGCCCACATCGGCAAGCAATAAAGAAGACGCCATTTCTTTTAATAGAGCAGCGTCAATGGTTTTTTTGCCAAGAAATAATGTGCTGAGGCTTTCTGAAAAACGCCCTCGTGTTCTATGTAAACCCGTCTTTAATCGAGAAAAGAAATTATTATTTTTTTCGGGTTGGGTTTGAGATTCAGAAGGTGACTTTTTTATAAAATTTAACATACACTTAGAGGTAAGATAAAAATTTTAGACAGTGTATCATAAAATGAGATCTTCCTTCCCTGGTTTTGTGCGGATTATCGCCGGTCTTTGGCGAAGTCGTCGTTTGCAAGTCTTAGATCATGTGCGGCCGAGTCCAGATGCGGTGAGAGAAACTTTATTTAATTGGCTTATGCCTGTTTTATCGGGCGCAAAGTGTTTAGATTTATTTGCAGGAACAGGTGCTTTGAGTTTTGAGGCCTTGTCGCGAGGGGCGGCGCATGTAGATATGGTGGATGCTTCGCCCCAAGTCGTTGCCATGTTACAAAAACAAATTGAAGTTTTCAAAACATCTGCGGCGCAAGTGCACCCACTTTCTTTACCCCAGGATTTAAAAAAATTACAAGTAAAGCAATACGACATTGTCTTTATTGATGCGCCTTTTTATAAGAATTTGATAGCGCCTTGTTGTGAACACCTGCAGACAGGACAGTACCTTGCTCCGAGTGCCTACGTTTATTTAGAAATGGAAAAAGATAATTTGCATTTAAATCTCCCAAAAAACTGGTTGCTTTGGCGTCATAAAGAAACAAAGCAAATAAGATATTGTCTTTATCGCGTTGAAACTTTGCCTTAAAAAGGAAAACCTACCTATAATTACAAGTTTGTATTTAGTCTGAAGTGAAAAGGAGTTTGCAATGACAGAAGATACATCGCGACCTCAAAATAATTCTGACCCCACTTCCCTCACTACTACGTCAGGTGCCTCTGCTGGTGCGGGCGGTGATGCGCCTGAACAACTTGAATTATTAGAGCGTTATGCCAAAGCCATCGGTAAGCCGCTTTTAAAAAGTGAATCAGATTTAGATCCCAGTTTGCAGTTGGTAGCGCAGATGGTGCCTTGGTGTGTGAATGCAAAAAATATTGTTGTAATGACAGGGGGTTTGATTCTGACGAGCAACCCTGCTTCGCGCAATGTACAAAATTGTAAAACAATGATGGAAAGTTTAAATATTCCACCTAAAGAAGTACTTCCTGCAACACAATCCCTTATTGGTATGTTATTGCAAAGTTCTATCAAAGAAGAAGGTGAAGGAGCAGTAGGAGAGGTTGCGACCGATCAACAACATCGTTTACGTATTCTGGTTCAAGAGGCTCTCGATGCAAGTGCCAGTGATATTCATTTAGAAGTACGTGAGTCGGGGACAAAAATACGATTCCGAAAAAGTGGAGAATTGTTTCCGCATGCCAATTGGAGTTACAAGGCAGGTAAAGAGATTGCTTCTGTTGCATTTAATAAAGAAACTGATCAAGCCACGGCGCATTTCAATCCGATGGTGCCACAAGACGCATCGATGCCTTTGGAAATCAGAGGAAGTTATATTCGTTTACGTCTAGCCAGTTTACCTGCCCATAATGGTTTTGATGTGGTGATGCGGATTCTCTCGACGGGGGGTACTGGCATTCCCACTTTAGCGCAATTAGGTTATACGAAAGAACAAATTTTTATTATTGCGCGTGCAGTCAAAAGACCTCATGGTGCAGTACTGGTTGCAGGACCCACAGGTTCAGGTAAAACAACAACATTAGCGTCTTGTCTTGATTTAATTGAATCACAACGCAAGATGTACACGATTGAAGATCCCATAGAAAAATTAATTCCAAAAGCAACGCAAGTGCCTGCGAATGTTGAGAAAGAAGATCGTAATTTTGCGGCGATGGGGCGTGCTTCATTACGAATGGATCCCGACGTATTAGTGTTGGGAGAAACGCGAGATGAAGACACGGCTGCGGTATTAGTGCGTGCGGCTATCACAGGCCACTTGGTTTTTACAACGATTCACACCAATTCAGCGCCGGCGATTGTCACGCGTTTGGCGGACATGAAAATTCCCAGGGGTTTATTGGCTGATCCGAACTTATTAGTTTGTTTGATATTCCAACGTTTAGCTTCCAAACTTTGTCAGACGTGTGCGCTACCCATTTTGCAAGATACGAAACCGGAGTATCAAGACTTAATGACGCGGTGGACAGGATTATTTAAAGGAGATTGGAAGCGCGTGAAAGTGCGTGGAAAAGGCTGTGAAAAATGCCATCAAACAGGACTCAGTGGACGTACTGTTGTAGCGGAAGTCATTTGGGTTGATCAGCCGGGTCGAGAGTACATTCAAAAAGTCGATACTTTAGGATGGATAACGTATTTGAAATCTCAAGGATGGACGGATTATCTTGATAATTCGATGCGTATCGTGTCAGAAGGATTGTGTGATCCTATTGACATAGAGAAAATTGTAGGAGAGCAAAGTGCGGTATTTGCTGAAGATAAATTTAATTACGGGAAGGTCTAATGGCTATTGATATTGATCTTATAGCGCTTGTTCCAGAACAATGGAAACAGCCATTACAGAAATTTCAATTTAGTGCTAAAGAACAGCAAGCATTTCTTGAAGACATTTCTGTTTTAGTAAACGATGGTGTAACGCCAGCGTATGCAATAGAAATGTTTTCTAAAATTTCAAAAAGTGAGGTTACGCGTAATGTAGCAAAAGCCATTTCTTTAAAAATTGCTGAAGGTAAGGGAATGGCAGAAGGAATGGTGGGATGGTTTTCTGTGCCCATCGTAGAGCTTGTGCGGGCGGGTGAGCAGGGAGGTACCTTAGGCGATACCTTAGCTTTTGCAGCAAAAACATTGGGTGCCACAAACTCGATTGTTTCATCCTTTATTTCTGCTTTAATTTACCCTGTTGCAGTGATGGTGATGGGGGCGCTTGTCGCGGTATTTATTAACAAATCCGTGTTTGTACAATTCAGAGAAATCAAACCCTTAGATCAATGGCCTACGGATGGACAAACTTTAGTTGCGTTAGCGGAGTTTATTCAAGATGGGTGGTGGTTGATATTGCTATTTATCGTCGCGCTGCTTATTGCGGGAAGGTATTTTTTTCATAACTACACAGGAGAGTTTCGCAAAAAAATCGATCATTTGCCTGTATTGTCGATGTACCGCAAATTAACGGCAGCACGTTTTATGGAAACCTTAGGTATGCTGATTGCCAATGGTATTGCGTTTAAAAAAGCGATTAAGATTATCCAATATCATACGACACCATACTTATCTTTTTATCTCATTCAAATGGACTATCGTTTGGGCGCGGGAAAATTAAATATTGCAGAAGTGTTAGACACGGGTTTAATCGACGAAGAAGATATTATGCGTTTGCAAGCTGTCGCCAATGTTAAAGGTGTTGAGCAAGCTTTAATTCGTCTAGGAAGACATGCCGCAGAAAAAAGTGAGAAAATGATAAAGTTGACGGGAAAAATATTAGGTGGGATATTATTGGCTACGGGTGGCAGCTTTGCCGCCTTCATGATTTTAGCAATTTATGGGGTAGGTTCATCGCTTGCAGTTTGATTTTTAATTTTAAAGGAGAGACAGTTTATGGAAGTGATACGCACTCAACGTGGTATTGGTTTATTAGAATTAATGTTATCTCTAGCGATCATCGCATTGTTATTAGTGATGGCGACACGTTATTTCAGTTCAGCGCGTCTCAGTCAACAAATTGCGGCTGCTGTTTCTCAGGTACAAGCGATTGCGGCTGCCTCACAAAGTTATTACATCGGCAATAACAATCTTATGACTGGTGTTTCTACCGCTATTTTTGCTTCGAATAACACTTACCTCGTCAATCCTGCAAGTACACAACATAGTCCTTGGGGCGGCAATATTACTATTGCGCCTTTTGGGACTAATGCCGCTGTTACGATTACAATACCAGATGTTCCTGATGCTAATACCTGTACTCGCTTAATAGCCGCCTTACAAGGTTCAACTGCGCCTGGTGCAGGTGCGCCTAGCTGTCAGGGCACAGTTTTTAAAGGTAACTTCTAAACTTTATATTAGGTTTATGTGATCCAAAAACGTGTAAGTCAGCGCGGTGTGGGATTATTAGAACTCATGCTAAGCTTATCGCTGGTGACGGCTTTTTTTGTGATAAGTGTACGTGTATACCAAGCGTACCGAGGTCGAGTTGAGGCGGCTTTATTAAAGCAATCTGCGGAGTTGATTCAATCTGCGGGGAGTGCTTACTACTTATCACGTTGCTCGAATGTAGCGGCATTACAAGCAGGGCAATGGCAAAGTGTGAGTGTTTTAAATGAATTCTTGCCTGCGGCACAATCGCTTTTCAGCGCGTGGTCAAAAGCTTATGCGCCGGGTGTGTACTATCAGATTCAATATAAGCAAGTGCCCAACACACCCAATTATGTGTTGTGTGTACAAACACAATTAACACGGGATTTAGCATCGACTTATCAAGTAATCGGTGCTACGACCTATGCGGGGGGTCCACAGCTTGGGTTTTGTGTACCATCGAGCGGAAGTGTCGTATGGCAAAGCACACCTTCCATGCCCCCTGAATCAGGGATGGATTCGCAAGTTGTTACAAAATTAAAAATTTTTCGCCAAGGTAATCGGTTGACAAGTGCGGCGTTGCCTTGTCAATAAAAATTTGCAAAGGATGGTGAGGTAATGAGAAAAGGACGCGATCGTGGTTTTACCTTATTAGAAATCATGCTCGTGCTCGTGATCGTCACCTTGATGATGTCCATGCTTTTCAGAACCATGCAAGCCAAAGCTGCTGCTTTACGTATTCAGCGTACAGCCCAGCAGATACAAACGTTTTTAACGGCAGCACAAAATTACTATATTCAAAATAGAGTTTGGCCTGGAAGTGGGGGACCGGGTCGTTCTATGTTTAATCCAGCCACGGTTAATGTTGTTGCGGATTTAGTCGACGGAGGCTTTTTGGCCGCTACGGTGCAGCCAAACTGGCCGATATTTCCTTCCAAGCCCCTCAATCCATGGGGGCAGTATTATTATATGTGTCCATTTCAACCTGGAGGAGTGGTGGAAGTTATCCAATGTCCTGCTCCCGCAACCTTTCCTGCTAATAGTCCGAATATCGGTTTCTATGTTCATACGTCTCTGCCATCTCTGGAGATTGCAAATGAAATCGCTGCTTTAATACCCAATGGTCTGGCTGAGTGTAGTGCCCCCAATTCTTGTAAAGTTCAGGGTATGGTACTGGGGCCCAGCGAAATGTTAAATCAGGCAAATTACGTAAAAAATATTCAGTCTGTTCAAGCATTTTCCTATGATCCGACCCATTATCAGCCTAAAATGAGCAGTAAAAGCGCAATCTGGGAAAGTAAGTGGCCACCTACAGCGTGTCCATGGAATCAAATAAGCCCTTTAGTTCATGCGCCGACAGGACCAGATTGCCCACAAGGCTGGGTTCCTCAGATTTACGTTGCGCCTATGGGATTAACTTCAAGTGCACCCTCGGCAGTTGATCCTATTACAGGAAGTTATGTTCTGCCTTCGTTGTCGGGGTTTTTCTTGAGTGTTGTCACGATTTGTAGTGGAGGAAGTTTTTGTAATGGTTATCAGACTATCATTGGGCCTTGTCCGACGGGCACCCAAACCATAGGTTGGGATATCTTCGGGACAGCGATTCAACCTTATAATTCAGGCGTTCAATCAACGCAGGGTTCTCCAGTAGTGCCTAGCGCGATGGGTGGCGTACAGTCTATTCAACCCGCCGTAACAGTCATGACGAAGTGTGTTCCGCCTGCGCAGATGGTGGCACCATGAAAATGAAATTCAAGATCATCGTTTTATTTTATTTTATTTTTCAAACCACAGCGATATGGTCGATATCATCTTATTATGATTCTTCTTCTGCACATTGGAATACTTCTTTTGCTTATGGTTCTCCGCCGATGATAGGTGTACAGAAAAGTTTTTTAATTCAACCAACGGGGAATTTGTTTGGTGATCCGCCTCAAATTCCAAATCCTTGTCCCCCTGGTTATAATCCTAAAATATATGCCACACCTGCTTCTTTCTCCGGTCAAAATACAAATGTTCCGTATTCTCCTTCTGCACCTTTGTTACCGCTTTATGGTGCGTTAGCAACAGCTTATGCTGTTCCACAGAATGCAACCGGCAGTAGTATTACGGGTTGGAATACAAATGTTGTTGTCTTTTTGCCGACAGGTGCTGCGATCTTAGGAAATTCTGCTCAGAATACTAATATTTGGGTAATGGGCGTTGTTACTTGTTGTAACCCTAGTGATGCTGCTTGTAATGCGAGCTAAAAAAAGTATGAAATTATTTTTTTTAGGAATTATTTTTATTTTTCATACACTTTCTGCTAATGCAGATTCTACAAATTTGCAACCAAATATACTGATGGTGGTGCAAACACAATGCTGTTATGGGGATGTTTCTCAAGTGGACATGTCTGCAGGTATAGCTTCACCGGGTTATCCGCCGAACAATACTACGATTATAACGGGTCAAAATACGGCTGGATGGGGCGTGAATTGTGCTTCAGGGGGAAGGCTTGTTACCACGTGTACTTCGACGAATTGTAATATGATGGAATGTGGTGGAGTGTTTGTTGATGTCCTCGGAAACCCGCTACAACATATAAAATGTTGTATGGTAGCAGGCAGTGTTTGTCCTGCGATGCCTACTTGCTGAGATAACTTGTTATGAAAAGAGTTTATTTATTCTGTTTTTTGATCAGCGTCATAGTAGGATGGGCGGACTCTACGAATGTGAGTTTGCAATCTACGGTTAACCAGATGAACGGGGAAGGGAAGGTCTGGTGTTGTTATGCTGTTCCTCTGGCGCGCGCGCTTCCGTTAACAGCAACTGATATTTCATGGGGAAGAGCTCGGGATGGCAATAATGGTTGTAGTTATAACAATCAAAATAATACTATTGTGGCCCCTATTCCTCCTGTTTTTCCGTTCAATCAATGGAATAGCTTTATGACAGCGTGGGGTTATCAACCTACTGACTGGGTATTTGGATACACCTGCACTCAACTCACGGTGGATCATCGCAATGCATTTACAAGTGCAAACGCTTCTACTGCGGCCTATTGTCGTTGGGAACCTATTAGTACCTGTGGACGCTATCTAACAGATGCACCTTGGTGTCAATTCTATCCTTGTTTGAATTGGTGGAACAATGGTTCTGGTTTACAGAATTGCTGTTTTGGTTGCGGACAATATTGTACTGCTGTTTTGAGTCATTATCCTGGGTTCAATTAGTTGCATTGAATTCTCAAGCGGAGAATGCGCATGCTGCGATTTTTTCTGGGTGTAGGCATCTTAAGTTTGCCTTTGTTAACAGAAGCAGATTCTACAAATTTGCAACCAAACCTGCTGATGGGAGCGCAAGTATATTGTTGTTATCCCAATTTAACACTCCAAGTTAATACTTCTCTTGTGTCTTATAACGCTGCTACTTGCCGAGGAACTTACTACAGTGGCATTAATGGAGGAACAGGTTCTAATGTAGCTTTACCGCCTATTGCAGGTGGGTTCAGTACGTCTGGCACACAAGTAATGAATTATTGTGTTAACGTCAATGTTGTCGGTGTTAATCACTCAAGTACCTTAAGTTGTGGATGGGCCATTCCTACAGAGCAGGGAGGGTGTCCTCCTACGCGACCGGTTAGCTTCAATTAAAAGGTAGGACTTAAGTTGTAAAGCTCTCCCCACATCCACAACTGCCTTTTTCATTTGGGTTCAGATATTTGAAAACTGCATTTAAACCTTGACGCTGGAAATCAATTTGTACCCCTTTTAAATAAAAAATAAAATCGTTTTTAGGTGTGATCACCACAACATCATCCGTTACTTTAAATACTAATTCATCCTTTTCTATCGTGTCTGCAATTTCAGGTTGATAGGATTTTCCAGAACACCCCGTTGTTTTAATGCGTATGCGTAAACCTATCCCTTTGCCACGTTTGTGGATCTGTTGACGAACATAAGCAATTGCCGCTTCTGTTAATGTAATGGGCGGTAAAGAGTTGAAATCATAAGTGGCGATGTCATCCATCATGCAAGTCCTAATTCTTCATAACGCTCTTGTAAATAACTGTTTGCTGTGTGACGTGTCGATAAACGTACGTCATCACGTGCGTGCAGAAATAAAGGCATGGATAATCTTTCTTGTGTGGCATGCTCATCGCTGGGATTCATCACCTGATGTGTGGTCGACTGATACCAACCTTGAGAACATTCTTCTAACATATCGCCCACATTGATGATGATCATGCCGTGATCACAGGGAACATTATGCCAAACGCCATGATTATCTTTGGCTTGTAATCCAGGTTCTGTTGCCGTGGGTAAGAGTGTAATTAAATTAATGTCTTCATGCGGTGCGGCACGTAATGCGCCCGCTTGTTCTTCGCCCGTTAACGGGGGATAACGTAAAATACGAAATAAATTACGCGTGCTGCCTTTCAACATACCACTTAAAGGTTCAGAAAATCGTTTTGAAATTTCCACAGGTGTGTATCGTTCAATCCATCCTAAGAGGAAAGAGGCGAGTTCTGTCAGTTGTTGGGCAAGAATACGTGATTTGTCACTTAACATCGTAGGGTAACGTCCCCAAGAATATAAATGATAAAATTCTTTAATGTCTTTTTTATCATATCCTTTCGCTGTTTCTGATAAAGATAAAGGAACATAGCCTTCATGGGTTTCACGATTAAATAAATAGTTAAAGCGTTGTTCATTTTTAAAAAATTGTCGCCATTCTTCATAGACATCATCAATCAAGCGGGGCTCAATCGGATGGTGGGAGAGTACGGCAAAACCGGTGTAATGCAAAGAATCCGTTAGATCTTTTGCTGCCGTTTTATCGTTGTAACTGACAGTCGCAATTTTCATAGCATCCCCTTTTTAAAGACAGTGCGATGGTTTGGGTAAGCCCGCTAGGAGGCTTGCTTGTAACATCACGCTTTTTGGAAATAAACCTTGCACGTAAGCACTGTTGGCTTTTTCAGCGGGCCACTCAGTGCGGAGGTATTTTATCAGAATGCGCATGGAAGGTGTAAGATGGTGAGCTTCATAAAAATGTTGAAAAAAATGAATTATCTGCCAATGCTCAGGGCTTAGCATAATATTTTCAGCTTCCGCCGCCAGGATGGAAAAATTTTTATTCCAATCATTTTTATTCTTTAAGTAACCTTCTTCTGTTAATGAGAAGTGCATGTTAGTAACTCAGTACGATGTCATGGTTTTTTATTAGATTTTTAATTTCAATTTTATTTAATAATTTTAAGGGAAAAATAAAATCTTCTTCAATTAAATTATTTTTAGTTATGGCATAAATAGAGTGAATATCATACCAGCTTGGTAGGGCTTTTAATTGTTTTTGGATGTCTGTTTCAATTTCTTTGTTTTTTATTAAATGAACCCAGGCGTTTTCTTCAAAACATAATGATAAGGGAGGTTCATAGGTGCAAATAGCCAAAGCCATGTCGATGCCGCGTTGTATTTCATCGTTATCATTTGATTGAAACAGAATCAAAAAGGACTTGTTCATTTGATTTGGATAACTTGTTCTGCTTGAAGTGCGTAGGCTACAAATGTGGGTAAACCAGCCAGAAAATGTGTGTCAATTTTATAATGCTCTGCGCTTTTGCTACAAACTAAAAGCGTCGTAGCGAAGGTTTGCCATGCAGGAGAAGTGCAGCTTAAAACACCTTGGCCATAAAAAAAAACACAGGCGATAGCTTTTTGGTGTTGTGAAACAAGTGCGTATGCTTTTTCTGTGTTGGGTGTTTCAATCAGAAACACAATGCCCGCCTCTTTTTTGAAAGAAAGAGGAGAAGAGGAATTAATCTCGACTATTGGAACCACCTAGTAAACTTAAAAGGCTAATAAAAATATTATAAAGTGAAACATAGAGATCAATGGTTGCCATGATATAGTTGGTTTCGCCACCATGAATGATTTGACTCGTTTTAAATAAGATGATGCCAGAACATAAGAAAATAAACATGGCAGAAGCCGCTAACATGGCCGCAGGTAAGTGGAATAAAACAGCCGCTAAACTGATAAAGAACGCCACCAAAACACCGATCGCCAAAAACCCACCCATGAAGCTAAAATCTTTTTTCGTGATTAAAGCAATGGCGGATAAGCTTAGAAAAATAGATCCTGTGGCGCCTAAACTTGTGACAACAATTTGATGGCCGTTATGTACGTGTTGCATGTAAATATTTAAAATGGGGCCTAAGGTGTAACCCATAAAACCTGTTAAGGCAAAAATCGATACCAACCCCCAAGGGCTATTACGTAAGCGTGTCGTCAAAAATAATAAACCAAAATAACCGATTAAAGTGATAAAAGGGTTGATCGGCGGGGCATTGTTGAGCATAGCCAGGGTTGCGGTGAGCGCGCTGAATAATAAAGTGAGGCTTAATAATAAATAAGTGTTACGCAAAACAGCGTTGTTCGCGAGGACACTTTCACGACGACGGATGACGGTAATGTTTTCTGACATAATTAAAATCTCCTTTTGCCTCAATGAGGGGCATTATATACTCCTCGTGTTTTGAAGGGTAGTTTAATTAAACTGGGATGTATCCTAACTTCGCATCTTCATAGGTAAGCGGTATATATTTCAAGGAAAGAACTGTGTTTGTGAGCCTAAAACCTTTGTTGTCGCCGGTGGCGTTGTTGTGTGCTTGTCTGCTCCTGGTTATTTTAAATTGGAAACACCGAATACGTGCCTTAAAAATCCTTGTTTTTACCTTATCATTGCTTCTTTTTTTGAGTTTACCTGTAACTGTAAGGCTTTTTATTCAGCCCTTGCTTAAATTTAAATTACTCCCTGAGCGGCAAATTAAATATGAACCTCAGACGGCGATCGTTGTTCTGGGGGGAGGAAGTACACGCGGCCTAAATGAGTTTGGGGAAAAAGAAGATGTGGACTTGGATACCTTAGTACGTTTACGTTACGCGGCTTTTTTGGCGAAAAAAACGGGATTACCCGTGCTTGCTTCAGGAAACACCGATTTTTTACGATTTGAAGCAAAAACGCAAACGATGAGCCGGGTGATGTTGAGAGATTTTGGCGTGCCTGTCACCTGGGAAGAAAATAAAAGTAAAAATACCTGGGAAAATGCAAGAAATTCCTTGATGATTTTAAAAAAATATCATATTAAAAAAATATATCTTGTGAATGAAAGTCTTCATATGAAACGAGCAGTGGATGTTTTTCAAAATCCAGAAATAGAAGTCATTCCTGCGCCGACACGCTTTATTCAATTGCAACACCCCCTTTATCCTGTGCGTGATTGGATACCTAGCTCGTTTGCTTTCTTTGTCAGTTCAGCAGCGTTTTATGAATATGAAGGCTTGTTGTGGTACAAGCTGCGATACTGTCATGCCCCGAGTGAGACCATTTCATGAAAAACGTAATGTTTTATTAAGCGGTTTCTTATTTCTTTATTTTTAAAACCCCTCACCCGCCCTTATGGGCACCCTCTCCCCTTTAAAAAAAGGGGAGAGGGGGGTTTTTTATGTTTTGCGATTGAAGATGCAATGCGTGAAATGTTTCAAAGGCCTTGTGTCAAAGGGCAGTGTGTTTAAACAATGAAGGGCGCGTGTTTGTAATTCCTGTAATTTTTGTTTTGACTCCAGTATGCCTATCACCATAGGAAATGTTTTTTTTAAATTTTTTTGATCAATGCCCGCGGTTTTTCCTAATTGTGAAGTGTCACTTTCAATATCTAATAAATCATCTTGAATTTGGTAGCCAAGGCCAAGGTGTCTTGCAAACTCAAAAAGATTGTTTTCTTCTTCTGAACTTAAGTTTTTAATGAGAGCCGGAAGTTTGACGCAGGCCATTAATAATTGACCCGTTTTTAAGGAATATAATTCCATGAGTGATTCCGGTGATAAGCTGATATTCGTGTTTTGTAAATCCAGTATCTGACCTTTGACCATGCCTTGGGCGCCGCTACAGGCCGTTAAAATTTGAATGGTTTTGATTTTTTGAGTGTCGGTGAGCGCTTCTGCTCGTGCAATGACTTCAAAAGCCAAAGTGAATAAAGCATCGCCTGCAAGAATGGCAGTGGCTTCATCATACTTTTTGTGACAGCTGGGTTTGCCTCGACGAAGAGGCGCGTTGTCCATGGCCGGTAAATCATCGTGTACCAGAGAATAACAGTGTATCAATTCAATGGCACATGCCAGCGGATCCAGTTGAGCTAAAGAAAGCCCCAGCACTTCTCCCGTGAGATAAATAAAAAGCGGCCTTAAACGTTTGCCACCATTGAAAACACAGTAGTGCATGGCTTTGTGAAAAATATGTTGATGCGCTTCGGGTAAGCTTGCAAGCAGAACAGCATTGATGTGATCGGGGTAAAACTTAAGGTTCATCGTTTTCATCGAAAGATTCAAGTTTTTGAAAACCATTTTCTTCAATGAGAATTTGAACTTTTTGTTCTGCCGCTTTTAAAGCGGCTTGACATTCTCGTGTTAATTGAATGCCTCTTTCAAAATTTTTCAGCGCGTCTTCTAAATTTAAGCCCCCTTTTTCTGTTGTCTCAATGAGGGCATTCAGCTCTTTTAAAAGTGATTCAAAGTTCATAATAATCTCGCGTTTCAAAAGAAGGTTTTGCATCTTGTGTCCATAAGCTTAATACAAATCCTCCTTTTCCTGAACCGGTGGGTTTGACAGCCAGCGCGCCCGCTTTGATGAGGGTGTCCATGTGTTGCATGAGCTTGGGTGTTATTAAATCCCATTGTCTGAAAGCTTGGTAGCTTTGTTCAATGGCTTCTTTTAAAATAAAAATGCCTGATTTTGAATTCAAACCTAAAGCATGTTTTGCAAGCAGAACACTGTCTTTCATTAACGTATCTGTCAATTGAGCTTGGTCGGGATTTTTTTTCCAAAGGAGATCGACTTGCTTTAAGCAATCAGACGTCGTGCTTTGTTCTCCACAATAAGATAAATACCAATGCGGTTGCCAGGTGAAGGTGAAAGGATGGGGTGTTTCATGTCTGATGAAATAAATACTTTGATTGAGTGCGCTGACAGCAATGTCCGCGCCTGAGCTTTCACCATGAAACAAATTTTCAAGCTGACGACCAAACTCCAGTAAATTATTTTCAAGGATCCAAGTGGCATGCATAAACCATTTTGCGATGGCTGTACATAAAGCCGCAGAGGCACCTAAGCCTGATCCTGTGGGGATATGATTCTCAATGCAGAGTGTGCCCCGAGAGGGCGGTGTTTTTTTTGAAAGTTCAAAGGCATGTTGGAGTACTTGTTGAATCAGCGGAAGATGCGTCTCATTCAAATTGCCGGACAATTGAATTTGCCACGGTGTGTTTGAGGCGAGGTATTCAAGGTTCAGTTGGCAACAAGAGAGAGGGAATAAAATCGCAGGGGCGCCTCGAAGAACAGCGTGTTCACCGGCCAGTATCCACTTCCCATGACAGTGTGTTTTAAAATTCATTGGGTGCAAAAAGTTGAAATGATTTACTTAGCTTTTTTGTAAGATCTTGGTAAATGTTTTTTTGGTCAGGTCGAAATAATAAATGAATATTGGGGCCCGCGTCCATGGTGACAAGTGGGCCGTCGCCTTCTTTTTCCCAAAAATCACGTAAAATGTTTAAAGCAAGCAATGATTCTGGAAGAAGGTAGCTGAAAGGAGGATGTGCTGTTTCAAACAGGCAATGCATATCCCAAAATTCTTGCCACACTAATTCAAATGCTGCTTTCCAATCTTGTTTTTGTAATGCGTTAATGAGAAGTTGAAGTCGTGTTTGTGCGCGTTCGGGGCGGCCAGTGAAGGATAAACTCGTCAGCACCGTTTGATGTGCTTGACTGGAAGTGATTTTTTTATTTTTCCTCGTGATGAGTAAAACCCTATGCTTTAAATCTTGATAAGGCAAATCGATGTTTTCCGCATAGTCTGTTTCCCATAATGCAAAAGGAGAAAAGAAGGAGCGGCAAGCTGACCCCGAACCAAGTCGTGCAAGCTGGCTTATGTCTTTTCTTGACAAGAGAGGTTTGTTTTGTAGTTCACAAAAAGCAGTGACAGCACACAGCGTCAGTGCAGCAAAACTCGATGCGGAACTGGCTAAACCACAGGATGCAGGAAAATTATTTGCTGAGCGTAAATAAAAAAATCCAGTGTAATTGAAAAAATTTTTTAAAAAAGAAAAATGAGATAAAAACCGTGCTTGTTCTTTTTCAGAAAGTGACGCCGAGGATAGTTGAGGGTGTTTTTCCCAACGATCTTCGTTTTCTGTTGAAACTTCGATTTCGACGAAACTACGCAAATGATTTAAGGTGTAAGAGAGGGAAGGATTGCTGGGGATGTTTTTAGAAAAATCTTTTTTCCCCATATATTTAATAAGCGCAATATTCGCAGGGGCGCTGGCAGACCATCTCATCGTTCTTTCGACAGCTGCGTCTTTTTCTTTGTTTCTGTATTGCATGGGTTTTGCAAGAAGTCCTATGTTATGTTTCTTTTGTGGTTTCGGTTTCAGGTTCAAGCAGTAATCCAGGGGAAATATTATTTTGATTGCTTAAGTAACGCAGATTATTGTTTGTGAGCCATTTTTTAAAAGCGGTTTCATTTTCTTTTTCAGTTAAAACAAAAAGAACGTCATTCCCCAGTGCGCCACAACCTTTCGCGGCTTTAACACCCGGCAAGCAAAGTAAAATATTCAGTAATGCGCGGGTGTTTTTAGTTGTTAAATGATGTTTATCAAGATGATGCGCATAATCATTGATGGTATCGCAAAAAGTAACAGAGTTTTTGTCTTGTAATGCTTGCAGGGAAGTATGTACTATTTTTTTTAATGTTTCTAATGAGAAGTCGAGCTGAAGTGTTTGTAGATGTTCGTGTGTTTTTACTTTATAGCCTGTATGTACAAAATGAAAAGAAAGACTTGTTTCAAAGGGCCAATTGAATTGAGTCACTTCTTTTTTTTGGGCGATCCATGCTAGTAAGCCTCCAACGGTTTGTGCAACAACATCAGAACCACTGGGAGGATAACCGATGCCTGAATAAGCAAAGCTTTGATAGGTTTGAAATAAGGTTTCAAGTGAAAAAGGTTGATTTAATAAGTGTTGGTAGAGCGCATACATTAAAATAAATTGCGCGCTAGAAGCCCCTAGACCACCAATGTTTTGATAAGGGTCGATAAAAGAAAGTTGATGTGATTCAAACAAAGAAAAATTTTCTTGATAAAAACGGCCGGCAGGACTTTTGGGATGGATGCCTGTGAGCTGAGGAATACCTTGAGAGGCGATGAGCATGAAGCGTGGTTCGTGCATGAAAAGTAAAGCAGGCCCCTGCTCCAGTACGGCATATTCGCCTAAAATAAAATGTTTTGCAGGAATAGAAAATTTAATCACAATTTGGTTTCACTCATAATATGTTCCGCTGCGATGCTTAAAAGTCAAGGCGTTTCGGTTCAAGCTAGCGAATTGTCAACACGCCCTAAGGCTTTGTTGCGTAATTCACGCAAAACTTCAATGGCATTACTGAGCGTAATACGTTTTCGTAAAAATAAAATTTCTTCAAGACGTTTTTTGACAAGTGGAATTTCACGTCCTTTTGCCCCGGCTTCTAAGGTTAAATTAGAAATGTGTAATTTCATGTGTCCTTCAATGAAGCCAAATGTTGTTAATGCGCGAATTGCGCCGAGGTTTTGCACTAAACCGACAGCCGCGACAATACGTGCCAGTTCATCGGCGCTGGTGACATTTAAAATATTCAAACAAATTTTTGCGGTGGGATGTAAGCGTGTGACACCGCCAATGATGCCTAGCATAATGGGTGCTTCTAAGTAACCTATTAAGTCAGTATTTTGCATTTCCCAGTGAGAAATAGAGCTGTAATGGCCATGACGTGCAGCATAGGCATGTACGCCTGCTTCAACAGCACGCCAATCATTTCCCGTTGCAATTAAAACGGGATCCATGCCATTTAAAATACCTTTGTTGTTTGTTGCTGCTCGGTAAGGATCAGCCGATGCAAAGAAGGAAGCTTCTGCAATACCTTCTCCTAATTTTTTTTCTACATCATGGATGATGACTTTGGCGCGCGTGAGTTTACTGTCGCATAAGTTAGAAAGAATGCACATGGTAACGGTTTCTTGTGTTAATTCTTCCAAGGGGCGTTTGAGAAATTCACAAATTTGTGTAATTAAATTTGCGCCCATGGCATCACAGGTGTTGACCATGACATGTAACACCGCCATCGTGCCTCCCTCAGGCCGTGAGATTTTCCGCACGAGAATATCTTTAACGCCGCCTCCGCGTTTTAGCATGTTGCTTGCTACTTCTGTGTTAGCACGATTAATTAAATACGTTTTATTCGTATTGATAATTGCTTCGAACTTTTCAAAATTGCAAATTTTAGCAAATTGAATTTGGCCAATATAATTTTCGCCAATAATTTCAGTAGTGATTTCACCGGATTCACGAATCCATTTTGCGTTTTTAGATACAGCGGCGATGATCGACGTTTCTTCAACTGCCATGGGGACGACATAATCTTTTTTATCAATGCGAAAATTGGTTGCAACCCCTAAAGGTAATTGAAAATAACCGATAACATTTTCAATAAATTGTTCTGCCAATGTAGGAGAAAGACCTTGATATTGCGATAATAGTTTTACTTCTTCTTGGGTCAGTGCACCCATATCAACTAAACGACTTAATCGCTCTGCTCGGTTTAATTTGGAAAAGCCTTGAAATAGATGTCCTACATCGTTTTTAAGCGCCATACATGACTCTCCTTAAATCGTTTAATGGTGGTGTTACCGGTACAGAACAGAGCAATTTTAAGTTCGTACTCGTAAGTGTCCATTAAAGCGAGTAACTCGTTTAATCCCTTAAGTGCCGCAGCCAGAAGAGGTTTTGCATAACCCACTAAGACAGCTCCCATCGCAATCAATTTTGCTGCATCTAATCCAGAACGTATACCGCCAGATGCCCAAATTTCATAATGGGGCTTCACCTCAATTGCAGCGTGCATAGCATCCACGGTACTGATGCCCCAATCATGAAAGGTTTTTGCTGATTTGGCTAGGGTATGCTGATGGGGTGAGCGAGCACCTTCTATACGTCCCCAATGCGTTCCTCCCAATCCACTGATATCCACGGCAGCAATAGGAAGTTCATTTAATTGCCGGAGCGTATTTGCAGAAAAACCACAACCTGTTTCTTTTACGATGACGGGGACACTTAATGTTTTACATAATTTTTTTATTGCGGCGATGCCTCCTTTGAAGAAAGGCGTCCCTTCAGGCTGTAAGCATTCTTGCAGAGGATTGCAGTGAATGATCATGGCATCGGCTTCTAGCGCATCAACTAAGCGTTGAATATCAGTGGTTTTAGAACGTATCAGTTGGCTTAATCCAATATTTCCAAATAAAAGAATATGCGGTGCTAAACGTCGTAAGCTTGCCCAGCTTGCTTTTTCCTGAGGCGCAATGAGTTCGCGTCGTTGTGAACCCACGCCCATCGCCCAGCCTCGTAATTCGCACGCCTTTGCCAAGCGTTGATTGATTTTGTTTGCACGTATATGCCCGGCGGTCATAGAGCTAACGAGAAAAGGGGTTTTAATCGTTTTATTTAATGTTTTTGTCGTCAGTGAAATGGCATCGAAATTAATTTCAGGCAAAGCGTTATGCAGTAATTGAATATGTTCCAATCCACTGTGATGCTGTGCTTGGTTTTGTGGATCCAAGGCAAGTTGAATGTGATCGATTTTCCGTTTTTCAAAAACGGCAAGTTTGATGTTAGGTTTTTTTCTCATGAATCGTGAAAATGGATACTCCATACCCGCAAAAAATTAGAAATTCTACTATATTTATAAGGTCACAGCATGTAATTTTTTTATTAATTTAATGTTTTGTTAATCTTTCAAGGAGGGAGTAATGTACAACAAAAATGCGTCGGGACGACATCATAGTCACAATGGGAAGGATAAGCTTTGGCGAGAAAATTTGGAAGAAGTCAAAGATAGCGTTGCGCAGACCAGAGAAGCAATTTCAAAAACAGCACATCATGCAAAAGACAGAGCAGAAGACTTTTTGCATGACTCTTGGTGGGATATGCGTGATAAAACCCAGGATCTGAGGGGTGAGGTTGTAACGTATGTAAAAGAAAATCCTATGAGAGCGGTGGGATTTGCGGTGCTTGCAGGCGTGATACTTTCGCAATTGTTGCGTAAATGAAAATGAAAATGAAAGAAGAGGAAATGCAAAATCTGGGTAAACTCTTAAAAGATTTTATCCAGACGAGCGTGAAGTTGGTCGAAGATGTTTTTCATCTTGCAGGAGCTGAAGCAAGGCTTGCAGCGTATAGCCTGAGTGCCTTGATTTTTTTATCTTTCCTTTTGTGTGCATTACTTGCTGTTACGGCAAGTTGTTTTCTTGCGAGTGTTGTCGTTTGTCTTATGGCCTTGAAGTTGAGTTTGATGACATCGTTTCTTACCGCAACCTTATTGTCGATCAGTATGGTGTTGTTAGTGATGGGCTTGATGTTGAGGATGAAGCGAAATCTTTTTTTTCCTGCGACGCGTCAAGCGATAAGAGAAATAAACAAGGGTGGGTTGGATGATGAAATTACAGCGAAGAATCAAACAGCTGAGAGCTGAAATTGAAGAGGATAAAGTAAGGTTAAAACGAGACAGTTTGATATTAAAAAAACGAATTCAAACGCCGCAAGCGTTGACTGTAGCGTTGAGCGGGGGTTTTTTGCTTGGCTTTTTCTTTGGGAAGCGTGCATATATAGTCTTTTTCGGCCAAAAAGCGCAGGCTTTTGTTTTCTGGGGTATGCGAGTTTTCAAAAAAATCAGTTTCTTGTTGCCCCTTGTGTCCCGGTAATAATTTATTTTTTTCTTCCATGGATTTTTCCTCAAGAATTTAAAATTCAAAAAAACAAAAGCGACAGTAAATTAACTGTAGAATACAACAGAAAAAAAGATATAGGGAAGAGGGAGTTTTTTTGTAAGAAATTACATTTTTGAAATGCGAGGGTGAATGCCTGTGATTCGCGGACTCATTACAGGCTAGTGTTGTGCGGTTTTTTTTGGGCCCTTATAATAAACGTTGTGCGCCAGATCTGTTGTGATTATCTTGAACCTCTCCTTCTATCTCATCGAGGTTGTGAGCAGCCGCTGCTGCAAGGGATGCTTTGTGTCTTTTTAGATTTTTTAAGATTTTTTCTCGAAAAGGGTTCATAACCACTGTCGTGTTACTTCTTTCAGATGGTATTCCTACAAGACGTTTCAATACGTTAGTAAAAGGAGAGCTTGTGGCGAGAGGGGCAGGTTGTTCTTCTTCTTGAATTGCAGAAGATGAAGTAGGGGCGGGGATATACCTAAAAAGATCGCCAGGTTCTTGACCAGCAACGAGTGTGGCGTTTTCACGAGAGGCACGTTTTTCCCGGAGAAATCTTTTGAAGCTAGCAATAACCCGTTGAAGTAAACTAGGTCGGAGAGGCATGTCTTGACGACCAAAACTGCCCCCGGTTTCTTCGTCACTATCAGTAGCCAGGAGAGTTCTTTTTTCTGATGGGATTCTTTTCTTCGGCATAATTAAGTTACCTCAAATGATATAAAAATTAAAATCCGGCACAGACTAAATGAAAAAACTATTTAATGTCAACATTTTTTTATTTTTACTGTAAAATAAAATTATAATATTTTTATTTTTTGGATTTTCAAAATGAAACAATATCCTACCCAATTTAAAAAAGGTTTGATCATCGGAAAATTTGCGCCCCTCAATTTAGGGCATATTAATTTAATTAATTACGCTTCTACCCTATGTGAAGAGGTGCTTGTCATTCTTTCGTATGATGAGAAATGGTTAAAGACACTTTCGGCACGTGATCAACGAGTTTTAACTTTGAAAAATCGTTTGCGTTGGTTAAAGCAAGTGTATCAAGATATCTCGCATATTAAAATTATATTTATCGATGAAACAGCCATTTCCAGTTACCCAGAAGGCTGGCAGGCATTCTCGGTGTTAATTCGAAATGCATTAGAACATTTGCCTTATTCTCCCGATGTTTTATTTTCAAGTGAACTGGCGCACGATAAATTTTATAATGAATATTTTCCTGAAATAAAACATATCCTTGTCGATGTAGATCATACAAACGTGCCTATCAGTGCAAATGAAATTCGTCAAAATCTAGTTGAATATTGGCGTTACTTACCTTCTGTGGTACGTCAAGATTATGTCAAACGTGTTTGTATTATCGGCGTAGAATCAACGGGAAAAACAACACTTACCAAATATCTGGCAAAACAGTTTAATACAGCGTGGGTTGAGGAATACGGACGTAGCTATTGTGAAAATGTATTGTGTGGTGATGAGTTTCTTTTAACATCTGAAGATTATGTCAAAATCGCAGCGCATCGAAAATGTTTAGAAGAAACTGCCGCAAAAAATGCAAATAATGGTGTTTTATTTTGTGATACTAATTCATTTATCACGCAATTTTATCATTGCTTGCATCAAGGCTATGAACATCCTGTATTGCAATCGTTTGCTTTAACAGAAAAATATGATTTGATTTTAATTTTGGAACCTAACGTGCCGTGGGTTTCAGATGGTTTACGCAAATGTGGTGAAGAAACGCAACGTCAAAAAGCAATAACATTATTTCAAGGAATGTTAGCAAAATATCTATATGATAAGAAGCCTGTCATGCGTATTAACGCTTTCACTTATCGTGAGCGTTTAGAAAAAGCGATTTCCCTTGTGCGTGATACTTTAAAAAGTAGAGACTAAAGATGATGACCTTAATTAAAGATTTTTATGGCTGGCGTTTTTTAGAATATGTTTGGTTGATTTTTTCAGTGAGTTTTATTTTTTTGATGTCGTTGATATTGCCGGGTAATACTGTCTTAGGTATTGTGAGTGCCATCGCCAATATCTTGTGTGTTGTGTTAGTCGCAAAAGGGCGCATCAGCAATTTTTTCTGGGGCATATTGGGCGTTGTGTGTTATGGCTATCTTGCTTACCAACAGCGTTACTATGGCAATATGTTATTGAACTGGTGTTATTATCTGCCCTTACAATTTGTTGGATTTTACTTATGGTATAAACACATTGATAAACAGAAAGAAGCCGTCAATAAAAATTATTTAAGCTGGAAAGCACGAATTTTATTTGGTTTCATCATTGCAGCTTTATCCTTGATTTTTTCTTATTTTTTAGCACGTTACCATGATGGCATGCCTTTTCCTGATGCCTTAACCACGTTACTTTCTTTATTTGGTATGTTGTTAATGGTGAATCGTTTTGCCGAACAATGGTTTGTTTGGATAAGCAGTAATTTTATTTCTGTTTACATGTGGTGGGTGCCTTTGTTGCAACATCAACCCGGGGCGGCAGCGACTTTTGCGATGTGGACAATCTTCCTCATTAATTCTTTTTATGGTTGCTACGCATGGTTAAATAACTCCCAAAAGAGAGAATATGCCGTATAAAATGGTTTTTTTATGGGTTTATGATGCAAGGCATTGTCTGACATTCACGTAAGAAATTCTAACTTCTTAAAAATATATTTTGAGGTGATTTATACTAAAAAAGCTTAGGGACATGCCCTACGTGGGCAAGTGTATTTTTCTTTTTTTCACAGGGAGGTTTGTATGCGTAATTTAATTTTGGCAATAAGCGTTATTGCGTTTTTATCTGCATGTTCTTGTTTTCAATGCGGTAATACACCATCAGGCCAAGTAAGGAGTTTTAATAATTAAAAAAGATGGCTGCGGTTTGTGTTCTGTCTCCTCTTTTTGAAGAAGAAGAGGAAGCAGGACCCGCGGCTAGGTTTTTTGGTTCTTCTGTTTTTAAAAAGAAGGGGGTCGATGTTGTGTACTCTTTTCTGAGGAAGATTGCGCCGAATCTTCGTCTTCTTCTAGAGGAGAAGAAGTGGCAGAGGAGGTTTGCGTAGAAGTTGCATTCGATAAATTTTCAAATTCTATTTTTTGATACTGATCTAATGTTTGCTTAACAAGCCTAGGAAATGTTTGTTCGATATAGCGTGAAACTGCCATGCCGCCATGGCCATCTGCCACAAAGCTTAATTTCACAGAATTAGCTTCTTTATTTTCTGGAACGAGTAAGACCGTGATATTATCTGCTGCGCCTGAGCGCCCATTTCCAGATTCTTCGCAGGAAAGATAAGTGCATTGTGTTGCGTAATTTATAAGGTTGATCATAAATCGCTGAGGTATGTTGTTAAATGTTGTGGCGTGTGCGTTGAGAAATTTTTCAATTTCTTGATCAGATAGGGCATCAGACAGCCCATCACAACAATGTAAAATATAATAATGCTTTTTCCCTTCAGGAGTTTGAGTTAGATCATCACAAGTCAATGTGGGTGAATGTTCGATGCCGATGAGATTTGTATCACCTATAGAGCGTGCCATCGCTAAAGAACCTCCTAGACGAGGGACGTCTTCATCTTTTTGTGTAACGATGTCACCTGCCGCCTGAATTCTTTTCAGTTCCCTCGGTGTGTCAGGTTTGTGATCCCAGGTTCTTGCTTTTATACGGTATCTTTTATTTTTATTATCGGGATCTTCTGTTATTAAAAGCGTGCGCGAGTCTCCCACATTCGCTGTGACGAGATGATTGTTATATTGCAAACTTGCTGTCAGAGTACTACCGATTTTTCCGTGATTTATTTTTTCGCTGTTTTCAAGTTCTCTTTCTAAAGCCGTGATAGAGGTATACATGATGTACGCGAGATCTTCTTCTGAGAGTGTCCGATTGCTACTATTTACGGGAAGAGAAATGCAATAATAAGTGTCCTCTTGAAAGTCGCGCGAGCCTTGTGTTTCAGCATAAAGTGCATTGCTTTTTTTTCCATAATCAAGATCATTGCCAGTGAGATTGTTAAATGGATTGAAAGGTCCTTCTGCTTTTTCTGGCGTAGGGGGTAATGATTGAAGAAAGTCTTCTTCTGCCACTAACGCCTCTCGCGTATAAGGTTTTTCACCATAAATTAATGTTGAAAATTGAAAAAAATCCTCAGGTTCAGGGAAGGGTGTATCTGAAATAATTTGAATTCTAAGGTTTTTTCCTATTAAAAAAGGATCACTCAAATCGCTGGGATTAACTTGGAGGATATCCGCTAAATCTTCATCGGTATCAATCAGTCCAAATAAATTACTTTCTCTTGAGATCTCTAATTCTTCACCCTCGTCTTCATCTGCAGAACCCCTACGCTCTAGTATCAGATGACCTTCTAGGTTTGAAATAAGCGCATGCCAGTTTCTCATTATTAAATTCCATTAAGGACTCTAATTTAATAATAGAAGCTGTTTGTTAAGAAAAACTTACGGGCACCTCTAAAAAGTAACTATTCACGATATACAATATGAATTCAAGAGAATGCTGGGGTACAGATGATGTGAATTATGAACACACGCGTATACCCACTATTCTCTCTCCCCTTTAAAAAAAGGGGCGAGGGGAGTTTTTTTATTTATCGTCTGTAGAAAGCGTCATTTTTTCTATCTTCTTTCGATCAAACTTTCCAGTTGTATTATGCGGTAATTCTTCAAAAATAAATATTTTTTCAGGAATTTTATAGTTGGACAGTCGGTCTTTGCAAAAAAGTTGAATGTCGTTTAAAGTGAATAAAGATTTTTTGTTTTTTAATACGATGCATGCACAAACAAGTTGAGTGAACTTTTTATCTGTGAAACCAACAACACAAACTTCATGAATCAGAGGATGTTGAATTAAAACATTTTCTACTTCTTGAGGCGCGATATTAGAACCGCCTCGTATAATGAGTTGTTTTTTGCGGCCAACAAACCAAAAAAAACCTTCTTGATCGCGGTAAGCTAAATCACCGCTATAAACGTAACCATCACGCAATATTGCTTTGGTTTCTTCAGGTTTTTCCCAATATCCTAACATGTTGGCTTGGGACAGAATTTTTATTTCACCTACTTCATTATTATTTTTAATAATATGATTATTTTCATCTATTAAATCTAGTATGACGCCTTTTGCAGGTTTTCCAACGGAACCTATTTTTGTTTTTTCATGAGATAGATTGACGCAATAAGAGAAAGATTCTGTCATACCCATGACTTCTGTTACATAACAATGGCTGAGAGAAAAAAACTTCTCTTGCAATATTTCCGATACTTTATCTCCACCCACCATAACAAGACGCAAGTTTGTTAAATCACAAGGATGATTGCTGACATAGTCAATTAATTCTACTAGGTTAACAGGCACCATTTGCAGATGTGTAACTTCAAATTTTAAAATTACGTCAATAAGTGATTTGCAATCGAATTTAGGAAGTAAAATTATTTTCCCGCCGACGAGTAGCGTCGATATCATCTGACCAACCATGCCTGCGATATGGCAAATGGGAAGTGTAATGGCATGAATGGCGCTAGGTCGTTGAGAAATTGTTTGCGTTAAATTGATTGCTGCTGAAAGAATTGAGCGATGTGAATGCATGACTCCCTTGGGGTTTGCCGTTGATCCAGAGGTATATAGAATGATAGCTAAATCTTCAGGGATAATTTCTTGTTTGGGATGGGGAAGGGTTTGGTTATTGAGTAAGAAAGAAAAATCATACCAAGGCAAGTTTTTTTGAGTTGAGATAGAAAAAATTTTAAGATTTGATTTTATAGATTGTTGTAAGTTCTCAACATATTCTTCTTTTGCTTTTTCGGTTATTAAGACATCGGCTCGACAATCATTTAAAACATAGGCTAGTTCATCTGTTTTATAACGATAGTTCACGGGAACAGCAATTGCGCCTAATCTAAAAATTGCGAAATATAGCATAATTAATTCCGGCCTATTATCCATAAATAGTGCGATTCTAGAAGCTTTTTTTACGCCGTGGTTAAATAGATTATTAGCAATAAGAGAACTCATGCGTGATAATTCAGAATAACTATAATGTGTTGAATCATAAATAAGCGCTATCTTTTCTTGATCCGGTTTCTCTTTTTCAATTAACTGATCTAACATTTTTATCTCCTATGTTTTTAATGAAAATTAACTGTCTCGGTTATTCGGGTAAAAACCCGTTGCTTTGCATATTCCATAATGTGTAAAAATGCCCTTTTAATTCTAATAAACTTTCTTTTGTTCCTTGTTCGATAATTTTTCCATGATGGAATACTAAAATGCGATCCATGTTTGCTAAGGTTGAAAGACGATGTGCGATGACGAGGGTGGTTTTGTTTTTCATTAAATTTTCAAGACCTTCATGAATGATTTTTTCTGTCACAGAGTCTAAAGAAGAGGTGGCTTCATCTAAAATAAGAATGGGTGCGTTTTTTAAAATGGCGCGCGCAATGGCAATACGTTGACGTTGTCCGCCCGATAATTTTATACCCCTTTCACCGACAAGGCAGTGATAACCTTGATCCAAAAATTCGATAAACTCATGGCAGTGCGCAAGCTTGGAAGCTTGTATCACTTCCTCGTCGCTTGCATTTAAGCGCCCGTAGCGAATATTTTCCATTAAACTGCGGTGAAAAAGACTGGGATCTTGCGGGATCATCGAAATTTGTGAACGCAAGGAATCTTGTGTTACTTCTGCAATTGTTTGATTATCTATTTGAATTTGTCCTGATTGTAAGTCATAAAATCGAAGAATTAAATTGACGAAAGTTGATTTGCCTGAACCTGAAAAACCAACTAAACCTATTTTTTCTCCGGGATGAATCGTTACATTAAGGTGGTTAAACACAATGGATTTTTTTCGATAATAAAAACAAACATCTTTAAATTGGATCTCTCCTTTTTTTACAATCAAAGAGAGTGCGTTTGGTTTATCAACTAATTCATGTTTAACATTAATTAATTTTAAAGAATTTTTGACAGTTCCTAATTCTCTTGTGAATTGTGTCAGCATGAAACTGATATGCCAAACCCAACCTAGCGACCATATTGTTTGCATACCGATTTGTGTGAAATCCCCCAGGCTAATCCAGCGATGACCCCAGGCATAAATCAACATGTACGTAGTGCCGATAATAAGAAAAGATCCATTAATAGCATAAGCTATATTGGCTAATTCAATATTCCACATGGCTTTTTGTGATTTATTGACTTCATCTTTTAGATAAGCAGTAAGATATTGAGATTCGTATTTGTTTTTTGAAAATAAGCGAACATTGGAAATGTTAGTGAGTACATCTACAATTTTCCCATTCAATGTTGAAACCGCTTCAGAATGAATTTCCCATAGCTTGTTGCCTTTCATCAATATGGAAAATGTAATTAATGCATGTAAACAAAGCCATGTTAAAAAAATCCAAGCAAATAAGGCATTAATATGAAAAAACATAACAATGACAAAACTTACGTAAAGTATCGCAGTAAGGAAGGGTTCAATGAGCATTTCTAAAATTATGTGACAACTGGTGGGGAGATTGGAAATTTTATTGGAGATATTGCCTGCGAAATTATTTGCAAAATATTCATTGGAGTGTAACTGGACATAATCAAATACGGCCGTGCGTATTTGTGTTTTTAGTTTTGGAAAAAAATAAATAGATACAAGGCCTTGTGAACGTTGAAATATTTCAGAAACAATCCAAACTAAAGAAAAAATTGAAAATAAAGTACCAACGGCATTAAGAGCTTTCTCAGGGTCACCTGGATAAGACTGCAATGTGTTAACAAAATTTTTGAGAAAATAAGGGAAAAGACTTTCTTTGCTTGCCCAGGCTAAAGAAGCAAGCATCATCAATAATACTTTCCCATATTGATTTTTTAAAAAATAAAAAATAAATCGAATCGGTGTTTTAGGTAAATACATATAAAAGTCCTAAAATAAGATTGTTAGATAGTTTTGAGTGTAAGAGCAAACTGCAACTTAAAAAAAGACAGAAAATATCTAACAATATAAAAAAATGGCTTTATATTGAGAATAACGTATGTTATCTAGATATTTTCACTGGCATGCCTCAAAGCAGGAAAGGAGGGGTAAAAAAGCACATTCTACATTTTTTTAAAAAGAATTCAAGTGTAAAATAGCTTAAATTTAATTTAAGGACTTTAAAGATGGTTTTTCTTTTGAAAGGGATCAAACGATTTTTTAGATTATTTTTAGGGTTTAAAAAAGAAAAACCACAGCCTATTTCTGTTGTGTTACCGAAAGCGTATCGTGTTGCTTTTATTACGGGGGCGGCGCGTCGTGTGGGGGCGCAGATTGCAAGAACACTTCATGAAAATGATTATAAGGTCTTGATTCATTGTCATCGTTCAACAGAAGAAGCAGAGCAATTAGTAAGGGAGTTAAATGCAATACGCCCTGATTCAGCTTCTGTGTTTTATCATGATTTATCGAAGGTCGAGGTTTTTCCTGCCTTGATGGAGCAGGCGGTAAATTGTTGGGGTAAGTTACATCTTTTAATTAATAATGCTTCTTGTTTTTCTCCCACACCTTTAGAACAAACAACACCGCTCTTGTGGGATAATTTAATAGCAGTTAATCTGAAAGCCCCTTTTTTTCTAAGCCAAGCGGCATGGCCTTATCTTAAAAGAGAAGAAGGTAATATTATTAATATTGCAGATATTCACGCTTTCTCGCCTTTAAGAAGGCATGCTGTTTATAGTATTGCTAAAGCGGGTTTGGTGATGGCAACGCAAGCGCTTGCCAAAGAAATGGCGCCCTTTGTGCGAGTGAATGCGGTTGCACCGGGTTTGGTATTATTGCCAGAAGGAGAAAATGCACTTACAGCAGAACAACAATTAAAAATAATTGAAAAAAATTATTTAAAACGAATAGGCATGCCCTTGGATGTTGCACAAGCCTGTCTTTATTTGGCGAATGCAAACTATGTGACGGGGCAAGTGATTGAGGTGGCAGGAGGAAGGAGAGGAAGATGAAGGAAGATCAAATAAGGGAATATGCTTGGTATGAAGAAAACCTGATATGTCCTGTCGATAATTTACCGTTGAAAATACAAGGCCATACATTATGGTCGCCTAAAGGCCGAATCTATCCCATCGTTAATGGTATTCCCGTGATGTTATGTGATGGGGCGGTGTCCACGTTGTCAGTTATTGAAAGTTCGCTTGCTTATGCAAAAGAAGAAAAGGGGTTTGTGCGGGATACAGAACATTTGTTTCTTGAAAGCGTGACCATAAGTCAAGAGGATCGCATGTTTGTGATACGGCTTTTCCAAGAAAAAAAAATAAAAATTGATCCCGTGGTCTCTTGTTTGATTGGGGCAACCAATGGGAATGGGTATGCACATTTAATTAAGAAACTGGAATCCTATCCTATTCCAGCGCTAAAACTTCCTGTTGTTGAAAAAAACCATCATAAGAAACTGCTTGATATGGGATGTAGTTGGGGACGATGGAGTGTGGCAGCAGCGCGTAAAGGTTATGAGGTCGTTGGCATTGATCCTTCCTTAGGGGCGATTGCCGCGGCCAAACGTGTTAGTGAACAATTGCAATTGCCCATCAAATTTATTGTGGCAGATGCGCGCTATTTACCCTTTAAAAAAGAAAGTTTTGATCAAGTGTTTTCATATAGTGTTTTGCAGCATTTTAGTAAAGAAGATGTAAGGCTTGCTTTACAAGAAGTTTCTCGTATTTTAAAAGAAAATGGGAAGAGCTTGATACAGATGCCAAACAATTTAGGTGCACGTAATTTACAAGTTCAATTAAAAAGAAAGTTTCGCAAGCCAAAAGGTTTTGAAGTGCGTTACTGGCCCTACCAACAATTGAAAAAAACATTTGAAGAGAAAATCGGAAAAACAAAATTGGCGATTGATTGTTATTTTGGTTTGGGGCTTCAAGCGGCAGATATGGCTTATATGCCTTTATCACACAGGTTAATTATCAGATTGTCTGAGTTTTTAATTAAATTAAGTAAAAAAATTATTTTCTTAAAATATTTCTCAGACAGTCTTTATGTGGAATCTGTTAAATTATCAAGTAAATAATAAAATTTACCTCAAATCTCGTCTTTTTTGCTTGTTTGTTTAAAGGAAATAGCCTACTATAGCTTTCTATTTTCGTGGCTACCTAAAAAGCCGTAATTGTTTGGTTCCTTCCTAGATTGCGTGAGTGTCTCAAACCTACCTATAGCTAAATTTGT
>Ga0155457_153_pt1 | contig 61768 bp, 53 predicted proteins | sample RifCSPhighO2_12_FD_107115 | JGI IMG/M metagenome (GOLD analysis project Ga0155457, IMG submission 107115) | Gammaproteobacteria bacterium RIFCSPHIGHO2_12_38_15
TAATCGCGCTTTTATAATAAACTCAAATTTTAATTTTCAATCTCAAGGCTTTCGGTCTGATAAAACCCTCAAGAATTTATTTATGATGAGTCTATCAGGTCGAAGACCTGCTTAGGGTTACGTTGTGCTTCGCACAACGTAACCCTAGGTATCGAATTCCCTGCAAATCACAAGCGCTGTAAGCGCGTAACTCTTGAAAAATTTTAAATTAAGCCTTGGGAGCAGCACAGTAACTTACGTTTGTTTTTAAAAACGGTATTATATGAAAATGCGGGGCGTTTTTATCATAGCTTATTTGAAAATTAAAATGCTCTGTCCCGCTTTGAATATGAGTTTGAAAATCTTCATTTTCTTCTGAATCTGAAAAAGAAATACAACTTTTTTTTCCAAATTGTGTTTGTAAATGACGGGCAAAATTAAATAAAAAGGCGTGGTAATCTTCTCCTAAATGCATTTTTAATTTTGATAGCAAAGGGTAGCGTTGATAGCAAATTTCTTTTTTGAATACTGAAAGTGTGTCATGTCGTTTTTTAAAAATATTAAAATCATTCCTTGCTTCAGACAGCGCTATCAATAAACGCTGGTGTCTTTCATTTTCTGGCAGTAGCTTAATATCCTTGATTTTTGCAAACTTTTTCTCAGGCAAAGTATCGTCAGAAGATATCGTATTAATGACGTTTTCTCTTAGCGTAGATAAAAGTGTTTGATAGCGACTTCCAAAAAAATTTCGTTTAAAAAACTGATGTTGATTGGCTGTCGTATCTTCTTCTTTCGACTGGAGATTTGCGTCACTGAGGAACCCGGGTAATTCGTCGATAGTGTTTAGTTTTTTTATTTTTTCTTGAAGTCGGGTGGCGTTTTCTTTTCTGTCCCTTGAAATAAAAAATGAATGTAAATAGGTTTCTAAATATTTTCCTGTCGATGTTTTCAAATGGCCCGTGTGTTGGCCTAAAATGCTGGATTTCAAATTCTCGTTTTTGCTCCAGCGTATCCATTTTAGTAATTTCAAATAGAGTGTATTGACAGTATCTTGATAACTGACTTTTTTTAATTTTAAATCCAAAAGACAATTTAACATTCTTTCTAAAGTGTCTTGACAATTTTCAATTGTGATTTTGTTTATGTTCTTTAGGCCTGCGTTCTCTAACTGCCATGTGAGTCGCCAGTGCGATTTACTTTCTTGGAATAATTTGTTTACTTCAATTAGGAAAGCGTTTTCTTTAATTATTTTGTCTTCATCAGGATAAAATTCACAATAAATTTTTGACGGGTTTGTTTGTGCTAGTGAAAATGATTTGGATTTTTGAGCGGGGAGTATGTGTTCAGGCTCATAATGTCTCGTTTCAATATCATGCAAGAGATCGTCTTTTTTTATTTTTATCGAAGGAAGTTGATTGCGCGCGTCTTCTGATAACATTGAGTTACAGAATTTTTCCCAACATAAAATGGCTTCGGTGCATAAATTTTCTTTATAAATAGCAAGATCTTTGACAGTACTTAGTTTTTTTTGCATGCGTTTGATGCTGCTCAAGCATTCTGTCCAAGCACCTAAAAATTCTTTTTTATTTACATTAAATAAGTGGGTTTTTTCTTCCTGTGAAATTTTTTTAAGTAATAATAGAAATTGATCGTAAAATCTCTTTATTAATTCAGGGGGGAACTCATATCTTGCTCGTTCATATGCGATACGATGTTCGTTTTCTAATTTTTCTTCTTCGCAGTAAAAAATATAACTTAATCCTTTTTGGCCTTGCCTGCCTGAGCGGCCTGAGTTTTGTCGTGTTAATCGTGCGGGTGCTTTGAAGGTTTGAATCGTCATCAAGCCTTCAGGGTGAGGTGTGGTGGAATTGATTTGAGGCGTAATATGTACTCCTCGTCCAAACATCGCAGTAGAGATAGTGAGGGTGTTTTCTAAACCTGCGTTTGAAATTATTTTTTGTTCATCTACGTTGGCTGCAAGCGGAGTATCATTTTCTCGGAGTCCTTCTGCATTGTAGCATTGTAATTTTGAATAACTTGAAGGTGGCAGGTGTGTTTTTAAAAAATCAAATAGCGCAATGCTTTCTTGGGTCCCTTTTGTAATGAATAAAACCGGTTGCGTATTCTTTTTTTTGAATTTTGATAGGAGTAATTTTAATATTTCCTTGTTTTTTTCAAACGCATTGTTGACTTTGATAAGAATGTCTTTTCGCCGGCTGGGCAATTGTGGTGGGATGCGTGAGAGTCTGAAATTGTATTTAGTTAATAATTCCTTGCATTCTTTTTTAGAACCTATTGTTCCGGTAATGCCCCAAATTTCGCCGCCGAGCCTATTATAAGAGTCTATAAATACTTTGTTTGATACATTAGTTAAGCTGGGAGATTCAGGGAAAAGAGGAATAGTGTGGTTTTGATAAGCTGGCGATCTTTTTAAGCGAGCATGTAAGAATTGATGAAGGCCTTCTTCCCATTTTGCATTAGGGTTAACATAACCCGTGTGTTTATCAATAATTTCTGCAACATAAAAATCAACATCCTTACTATTTATTTTTTTTGTTATTGTAGTAACGCGATAATGATTTTTATTTTCAAAAAGTGCTTTTGATTCTATGGCGGATTCTATCCATATTTCCATTTTTTCACGTGAAATTAAAGAGAGTAATTTCATGCGACGAAACTCTTCTTCAGCGTTGATTGTTTTGTTTAATCTATCAGCCATGATGCTTTTTTTAAGATACATGAAAGCTTGTTTGATGTTATGTGTTTGATGATGGTCGTCGACAAAATCAATGAGTTTAGGATAGATCCAAGCATAGGGGTTGGCGTTTTCACTCCATTTATGGGCAACAGGAGAATAACGTAAGTCTGTTTGATATTGATCAAGTAGAGGCATATCAGCTTCATCGCAAACTAAACTTTGTTTGCGGTTTGAAAAATCAGCGCCATCAATTTCAAATTTCGAACGTACATTTACAAGTGTGGCAAGCCCCGCATAATAAACACCTTCTTTTGCATAATCTTCTATCTTGGAATCTTTCGTGATTTGTTTGACGGTATTGATGCTGAGATAGTGAAAAAAATCTTTGAATTGTTCGGTGTCACGTTCGGCGAGTTTATTGCTGGAGGTGCCAATATCGACGCTATTGCCTTGAAACCAAAGCAGGCTGGCCATGAGTGCTGCGATATTACTTTTACCTTCTCCCGTGGGAATTTCAGATAAATTATTTTTTTTGGCAAGCAATGAATTGATGATGGTAATGATTTGCATTTCATTGGGATATTCTCCTATGCACCGATAAAGTACTTCACGGGCAATGGCTAAAAATTCAAGTTGATATTGTAATTTTTTTTGTGAATCACACTTGGGATCATTTATTAAAGATCGGTGCTCTGTGATCCAATCTTGTATTTCATTTCCTAAAAGATCTTTAATGGGTTTGGATAAAAGTTCGTTTTTTTGGGTTTTGAATTTTAAAGGAAAAAGATAGCCCAGTTGATTTACATATAAAAAGTAATTAGCCAATGTTTTTTTTTCAAAGTTTGATAAAGCTTTTTTGTAAGCTAAATTGTTGATTTCATTGATAATACGGCATGTTTGATTTGTCGAAAAAAAACGATCATTTTCTCTATTACCAAAAGGCTCTGTTTCAAATTCAGAAATAAAGGTGTTTATTTTTTCTGAAGTGCAATCCCTTTCTTTAAGTAAACTAAAAAGTTTTTCTAAAGAAGGGGAGGGTTTTCGTTGATAAGTATCGGTGAGTTTTTTTATGTCTTTTTCAGATAAAGCTAAAATCTGTGTGATAAAAGAAGTGAAGTCAATGGGATTTTGAGTAGGTCTACTGATGGCTTGGGACAATAAAGGCAGTATCTTGCATAAACGGTCGTGATCAATCTGTTTTTTGGAGGGAGACGCATGAGTGCTTGAGCTCGCTTGGCAGACCAAGCCTTGCGTGTTTGTTAGTGCATCTAAAAGCGATCGAAAATCCCTCGGGTTTTTTTCTGCATTTGAAAAAAAATATTTTTTTAGGTTTTTGTTTTCAAATAGGCTGAAAGCATCGAGCAAAGTTTTTATGTTTTGGATAAAAGTAGCGTCAATGAAGTTCGGGTTTATTTTAAATGTTTCAATTAATAATGAAACCAATTTATCTTTTATGTTGCCATGTGATTGTATTTCTAAAATCGTATCGATGTCGATATGAAAAAAATCGCTGTTGCTGGTGTTTTTGGCTATTAGATCAGTGTTTATTTGGAACCATTGGATGAGTTGATCTTCGTTAAGCGTAAAACGTGTTATGTCAGTGTTTACTTTTTTCATGAATTTTCTAAAAAATAGTTTTTTTTCATGGGTGTCTAGTTTTTCTAAGGATTTTTCTTGATGAATCAATTTTTCTAAAAGAGACAATCGTTTTTCAAAATTTTCTTTTTTAGCGACAAAATGTTTTGTGATGTTATTTATGAGTTTGCTGTAAGCGGGATTTTTTAATAATGTTGATTGCTCAAGTAGCGACAGTAATTTACCAAATTGAATAGGATTTAAGTCAGTAAATGAGCTTAAGAGTCGCATACGATTTTTATATCTTAGAAGGCTGCAAATAATATTTTTGTCAATTTCATCGATATTTTCTTTAATTTCAAAATCGGACGGAGTTTGATTAATCAGTTTTTTTAAACGTTCGATTTGTTCTTGAGGAAAGGTTTTTCTGTCTTTCATCAGTTTTGTTGATGTCTCAATATAGTTTTTTTCTGTAGTTTCAAAAGCTTCTATAATCCATTTCTTTGCTACCTTTATTATAAAGGAAGTGCCAATACCTGCATTGATTTTCTTTTTTAGGTAAGCGTTAAACGCTTCTAAAGATTTGTTTATGTTTTCACATTCAAGATAAGGACAGATATCAAGATCTGCATCAAGCGTAGAATTGATCACACTTTCTCTGAATAAAATCACAAGTTTGGCTTGCAATCCGTGATGTTGGGTTAATAGGTCTTCCAGGTTTTTCCGGTTTAGAGCGGGGGAGGCTTGGGATTGCTCCAAGAACAATAAAATGATTTTTTTTTCAGAAGTGTTTGGTTCTTTTAGTTTTTCAATAAACTCAGAAAGTTTAAGATGTGTTTCTGGAGGATAATAGTTAAAACTAATTAAAAGGGCAGAAATATAATTTTGTGATCTCGCATCAAATAACAAAAGAGTGTTAAGCAATGTTTTTATTATCTCTTGTATTTGTGTTATCTCCAGGCGTATGTCTTTAGATAGAAAAGATAATGATCTGACGTAATGAATTAAATTTTTTTTAGTTTCTTGATTGAGTTTTGATTCATGGATGAGTTTTATGATGGAAATAAAATCTAAAAATTTTATTTGATAAGTTGTAAGTTTTTCATCATTTATGTCTTTTATAGCTAAAAATGTTCTATTTATTTGATTGATAAGGCTTAAGAAAGCATCGTCGTAATTTTCAATAAACTCAAAGAGATGATGCTTGATGTTTTCAAGTGAGTCAGTGTTTGAAAATCCTGCTAAGCAATAAATAATAGAGCGTAAGTTGTTGAAATTTAATTTATGAGATTTCTGGATGCAGAGACTAGCGATTTCTTCGAGCAAAGCAAGCAAGCCCACCTTCTCTTTTTGAAGTGATTCCAAAACTGAAAAAAAATCATTAATTTCATTTTTTTCTTCATGTTCGTTACGGAAACGGGGTACGCTGATAATAAAAGCTAACATAAAATAAACATATATTTTATCCTCATCTTTTTTAATAAGTTTTTCTGTTTTTTCTAGGAGTTGTTCATGGAGGTGTTTAGGTACTTTATTTTTTCCACAAAAACGAGAAAAATAAATTTTCATGAGTTGAGCGGAGGTTAATGTTGTTTCTTTCTCCCCGGGTCTTTTGATTGTGAAATTTAAAAATTCATATTCTTGAATAGCGCGCATCAATTCTTGGATGTTTTCAAGGTGGATATCCATCGCTACTGTTTTCTCGTTTTGTTTTACAATCGTGTCGAGTGCCATTTCCGGACACGTATAAGCATAATCTTCTTCGATATGGGCATAGTAGTCTCCCGTTATATTTAAGGAGATTCTCCCTAAGTCATCGCACTGATGGGGGTCGTGCTTGTAAAAATGATGGATCGCATTGATTCGTCTTTCTAAGCCTGTTTGTAAATTAGGCCATATTTTTTGTGGCCATGATCGCAATGTTTGATAAAAAGGGGAGTATTGCGCATCTTGAGGGTGGTATTGTTCTATTTCTTGAACGTAACATTCATAACAAGCCAGAAGATCATCAATAGGTGTGTATCTTGAAAATTTGTAATGTTCTGATGTGATGAAAATAAAAAAATAAAATTTTTCAGGTTCAGTAATTAATTTTTCTAGTTTTTGTAGCACAATAGGTTTTGCGATGTCCAGTGTGCGTGTTTCATAAGGTAGAAAGGTTTTTATAAATAATTGACGCTGTGCTTTATTTTCTATTTTTTTTATAAGTTCGAAAAGACGGAATAAACCGCCAGGACCATGCTGATAAAGTAGAGCGATCAAGGTATTGCAATAATTCTCTTCTGGAAAAAAAGCATGGTATGACTTTAATATTTCCTTTGTTTCTATTGTATCGATAGACTGTAATAATTGAAGAAAAGCCTTTTGTTTTTGTTCGTTTGACCTTGATCTAAATGAATTAAGGTATTGCTTGGCGTTCTCTGATGCCATGTTTGGTACAAAACAACGTGCGTCACCTAAAATAGAAAAAGGAAGGGATAATTGATTTTTTAAGCTTATCGTATAAGGATTGCTGTTGTGTGTGCTGAGAATATTATAGCGATCAAAGTGTAGTATATATTGTCCGTCGCTATCTTGAACTAACTCAAAGCCTTCAGGGAGGTTTCTTAAGTTCAAACCGAAGCAAAATAATTTATGATATTTAATGATTTCACGAGCGGCATCGCGTGTAAGACATCTTATTTGTTGTGGGAGGTTAAATTCAGGATCATCAAAAGTATCATCCCAGATTTTTGCTAAAACAAGGTTTGTTTGCATTGATGATGTTGTGGGTTCATCTGAAAAAGTTGTTTCGTAAAAAGCAACCATATTCTTGACAAAGGTTTCTTTGTTTAAAAGGCCTCGGCTTTTGATGTAATCAAGATCAGCTGAGGTTTCTTCTTCTTGCGCTTCTTCTTGTTCTTCCTCTTGTTCTAACTGTTCTGAAATAGCGTAATTTTCAGCTTCAATGATTGTTTCTTCTTCTTCCTCGTGTTTTTGGGTTGAATCTTGTAGAGGTGTGGATGAAAATTCTTGAAATTTTAGCGCTTGTTTTTTTTCAGGGTGTTCGTTAAATTCAATGCGGTTTAGATTGATTTTATTATTAATCTGGTCGAGCTTGTCTTGTGATCTTGCTGATAATTCTACGTTGGGTATGATGATATTCGTAGAGAGTGTGAGTCGCTCTTTTCTTTCAAAAATTCTGTTAATGAAATTTTCTATTTCTTTGTTTTCTGCTCGTGCTTCTAGTTGAATTTCAACACCATTCAAATCGGTTTTAAAAAGTGAATCGATGAGTTCGTTTAGCAATGTTAAGTCTGAGCTGTTAATGATGAGTGTTAATTTTGAAAATGGAAAATAACGGCAAGTTAGGAAATGATCTTTTAGTTTTTCAAAAATTAATTTTTTGTTTTTTATAGTTTGAATATTAAAAATAAATTCATTGTAAGGGAAGCCTATTCTCTCAAAGAAAAAAGCGTTTTCTTGAAGATGATCAAGTAGGCGAGCGTTCCAAACTTCAGACAAGGATTCTATACATTGTTTTAGTGTTAAAACATCTGTTTTTGTTTGAGACTCAGGTGGAATAAAATAAAAAGCTGATTTTGTTTTTTGTTCTTGATGTAAAGGATCTTCAAAATAATGTTTGATGGTTTCAGCGAATAGATCTTCATGTGCTGTATTAACGGGGTAAAGTTTTATTAACCGATTGCGTGTGTTGTATAAAGAAACAAGATGTTGGATGGCTGGGTTTTTTGAATCTGATTCAAAATCAACGTCATAAAGAAACTCAAATAGCGTTTCTAAGTACGCAATTTCATCGGATGTGGGATTTTCAAAATAAAGGTTTATTTTTTTTAATATTTTTTTTGTAGTGATATTTTTACTTAATTTTTCGATGCTCGCGTTAATTTCACGTTTTGAACTATTTTGAAAATCTTGATGAGCGAGAGAGATTTCTGTCGTGAGTTCGTTTTGCGTTAATGTTTTTAGTAGATCTTGTAAAGACATAATAAAATCCCTGGTGCGCTGCCAGATTAGCTCATTACTGTAATGAGCAATGCTCATTACAGTACTTTATAGAGTACCCTTATTCCTCATTGACGGAGACTAGTTTGTTCCTCCCACCGTCAATGAATCAATTTTTATGGTAGGTTGACCCACTCCCACAGGAATGCTTTGTCCATCCTTACCGCAAGTTCCCATGCCTGTATCCAGTTGTAAATCATTTCCTATCATTGATACACGCGTGAGAACATCGGGGCCATTGCCGATGAGTGTAGCGCCTTTGATGGGTGTTGTGATTTTACCGTCTTCGATGAGGTAAGCAACGTTCGCGCTAAAAACAAATTTTCCTGATGTAATATCAACTTGACCGCCAGCAAAGTTTACTGCATAAATTCCTTTTTTTACAGAGCGAATGATTTCTTCTGGATCATAAGGGCCTGGCAACATATATGTATTTGTCATGCGTGGAAGTGGGATATGAGCATAAGATTCTCGACGTCCATTGCCTGTTGCTTGCATTTGCATGAGTTGTGCGTTTAATAAATCTTGCATGTATCCTTTTAAGATTCCATTTTCAATTAACACAGTGTGTTGTGTGGGTGTGCCTTCATCGTCGATGCTAAGTGAACCGCGACGATTTGCAATTGTTCCGTCATCAATGACAGTGCATCCAGGTGCTGCAACGCGTTGACCCAAGCGTCCGCTAAATGCAGAACTTTTTTTCCGATTAAAATCACCTTCTAAACCGTGTCCAACAGCTTCATGCAATAAAATGCCTGGCCAGCCAGGTCCGAGCACAACAGGTAGCGTACCTGCCGGTGCAGGAATGGCATCAAGGTTTAATAAAGCTTGATGTACTGCTTCATTGGTATAGTGTTCCCAACGATTTTCCTCTAAAAAATAAGAATATTTATAACGTCCGCCACCACCGGCATAACCGGTTTCTCGGATTTGATTTTTTTCAGCGATGACGCGAACATCTAATCGAATTAAAGGTCGAACGTCTGCAAAGAAATTACCTTGAGCATTTAAAATTAAAATAATTTCATGTGAGCCGGATAAGCTTGCCATGACATGGGTAATGCGTGGGTCAGCAGCGCGAGCATGATGATCTATTTTTTTTAATAAATTAATTTTTTCATCTTCAGTGAAACTGGTGAGAGGGCTGTCTGAAATATAAAGCTTTTGTGGTTTGAGTGTGAGAGGCGTAAGGTTAATTTTTTTATTTTGGCCGTGAAAGGCGATGCTTTTTGCGGCATTGGCAGCTTGTTCTAACAAAGATATTTGAATATCGTCAGAGTAAGCAAACCCTGTTTTTTCACCGCTGATCGCACGAATTCCCACGCCTTGATGATGATGGTAACTGCCTTCTTTGACGATGCCATCTTCAAGTGCCCAAGATTCATGACGTACGGATTGAAAATACAGATCGCCGCTATCGACTCCTTTTCCTAAGAGCTGATGTAAGACGCGTTGCAATTGATTTTCGTTTAATCCAGCAGGTGAGAGTAAATTTGAATACGCAAGCTTGAGCGGATCAGTCATTGTGGGAGTCTGAGAATGAGTAGAAGAAATAAAAGTTTAACAAATTGTGAACAGGCTGTCTTGCGTCTTTCTATTTTCATCATTGTGATGGTGCTGATGTAGCAGGGCTTGGTGTATTCATCAAAGAAGAGGGTACATTTGGCACGCTTGCATTAGCGGGGTTGGGCGCTTGATTAGGCGGTATTGCATTATTGGGTCCATAAGCAATGCCTGGTGGCATAGCGTTAGGTGGGATATTGGAATTTGGATCGTTAAATTGCGTAGGAGGGGGTAAATAAGCAGAGCCTGTTGTAGGGGTGACTTGTTGTGATCCATTTTGTTGTTGTGGTGCGTTTGTTCCGAAGGTCAGTGTGTTTGGAACACCGGCGGGAGAGTTTGTGGTGTTTGGGTTTGGGAATGTAACAGAATTAGGTACGCCGCCGGGAGAAACGCCAGGGTTTTGATGGGTGGGCACGGGAACAGGTTCTTGTGTGGGTAGAAATGTAACGGGTTTATTCAGTGATTTTCTTATTTTTCCGAGCACAGTTTCTTGATAATCTGATTGCATGAGTGGCAGGCTATTATAATCTTTAATAACTTGAACACATGATATTTGTGAACCTTGGGCTTGTTTTTGTGCGGCACTGACGATATAACTTTGATAAGTTTGTTGAGCTTGTGTGATGTCGGCAGTGGTATTGGCTAAAATTGCCAGGGTTTGGTTTACGCGGTTACTGAATTCACTGATATCTTGACCGCAGGCTTGAGCGGCGCCTGCGACGCTACCAGCTTGTATTGCAAAATTATTTGCATCACTGTCGGCATAAGCGAGTGTTGTGAGACAGGAAAGAAAGGCAAGGGAAAAAAAATATCTTTTCATGTGAACGTTCCTTGTAATAGGGTTAAGTATATATTTTGGGTGTTATCTTATATGGAAAGAACAATGAATCACAAGACGTTTAAACATATTTTAGCAAAACAAAAGGGATGCTTTAGAGACATTGTTGATAAGATAGAAGAATTAAAACGATTAAATGAATTACTTTCGCTTTATTTGGAAGTTGATTTGGCGCCTCATTGTCAAGTTGCTAACTTTAGATCGGGGTGCCTCATCATTCAGGTAGATTCTTCCGTGTGGGCGATGCGTTTACGCTATCTTTTTCCTGATTTATTAAGTCGATTGCGTTATGAGGCTCGGCTCACGCAACTGCTTTCTTTAAATTGTATTGTTCGTCAATATGTTGATGTGGAAAAATCGCAACGAACTCCACTGCCGTCTCGATTATCATCAGTGGGTAAGTATTTTCTGGAGGATTTGAAGCGTAGGGAGGAACATGAAAGATAAATTACAGCAACCAAACAAAATAAAAGAAAATAATCAACGGCAAAAGATAGAAGAAAATATTGATTTGACAGATGAAGATTCTTTTCCTGCAAGTGATCCGCCGTCTTGGACGGTGGGAAAAAAGAAAGACAGAGACAAGAAAGAGAAAAAATTATCTGTGAGAACATCTCAATGACGAAAAATCGGTAGCTGTAATGAACGCAGCGAATTACAGGGAAGTAGAAGGGTGCGCAATATGCCGTAGCCCCAGAGTTAAAGGTGTCGCTGCTGCATCTTCAAATGTTACATATTCCCATGCAGATTTTTTTGCGAGTAAAGTGCGTAGCAATAAATTATTGAGTGCATGACCGGATTTGTAACCAGAGAAACCGCCAATGATGGGGCCTAGTAAATAAAGATCACCCATGGCATCCAAAATTTTATGTTTTACAAATTCATCGTTATAACGCAAGCCATCTTCATTTAGAACGCGATAGTCATCAACGACAATGGCATTATCAAGGCTTGCGCCAATGGCTAAATTGGCATTTCGTAATTTTTCATAATCAGAAAGAAAGCCGAAAGTACGAGCACGGCTGATTTCCTTGACATAAGAGCTTGAGGCAAAATCAATGCTGGCTGTTTGTGATCGACTCTTGAAAACAGGATGCTCAAAATTAATGGTGAAATTAATTTTAAATCCTTCAAAAGGTTCGAATGAAGCAGTTTTATCACCGTCTTTTACCGTGATTTTTTCTTTGATGCGAATATAACGTCTCGGTGCATTTTGCTCTTCAAAACCTGCCGATTGCAGTAAAAAAACAAATGGGCTGGCACTGCCATCCATGATGGGGATTTCAGGTGCAGTGACGTCAACATAGGCATTATCAATGTTTAAGCCTGACATGGCCGATAGCAAATGCTCTACTGTTGAAACACGTATTTTGTCGTTGCCAAGACAGGTAGACAAGGTGGTGTCGATCACGTTGCTGGGCGTTGCCTTGATTTCAATGGCGGGAGTGAGATCCAGGCGTCTAAAGATAATGCCAGTGTTTATCGCTGCGGGGCGTAAAGTGAGAGTGGCTTTTTCACCAGAATGTAATGCAATCCCCGTGGCTTTGATGATACGACGTAAGGTGCGCTGTTTGATCATTCAACTTTTTCCTGTTCTTTACGACGTAAGAAAGTGGGGATGTCAAGGTAATTTGTTTCTTCCGCACTCGTCGTTTGTGGAGCTGTTTTCGTATTTGTTTTGTTGTTTTGTAGGGTTTGTTTTCGCATAAATGTGGGATGTTCGAGTTGTTGATAATTCAAGGGCGCTTCGTGTAAGGACTCTCGTGAGCTTGTTTTAGAGAGCGTATCTGAAGCGTGGCTTAAACCTGTGGCAACAATGGTTACTCGCATTTCATCACCTACTTCAGGATCAATGACAGTGCCCACTACAACTGTAGCAGATTCAGAAGTGAAACTTTTTATCGTGTCACCCACCGCCTCAAATTCTCCAATCGACATGTCTACACCCGCCGTAATATTGACTAACACACCGCGTGCACCCGCCAGATTAATATTTTCAAGAAGAGGACTTGCAATAGCAGATTCTGCTGCTGTTCTTGCGCGGTTCTCTCCCGTTGCAATGCCAGTACCCATCATGGCAACGCCCATCTCTGACATGACTGTGCGAACATCAGCAAAATCAACATTGATCAAGCCGGGTCGTGTGATTAAATCTGCAATGCCTTGTACTGCACCTAATAAAACATTGTTTGCTGCTTTAAAAGCATTGAGGAGAGTAATATTTTTTCCTAAAACACTCAAGAGTTTATTATTGGGAATGGTAATGAGGGAGTCGACATATTGCGTTAAGGTTTTAATGCCTTCTTCTGCAATTGTCATTCGTTTCTTTCCTTCGAAAATAAAAGGTTTTGTAACAACAGCCACTGTCAAAATACCCAGTTCTTTGGCGATTTCTGCAATAACCGGTGCTGCACCTGTGCCTGTGCCGCCACCCATGCCCGCTGTGATGAAGACCATGTCTGCGCCTGATAAAGCATCGCGGATACGTTCACGATCGGCCAATGCGGCTTGTTTTCCTATTTCAGGATTGGCGCCTGCCCCTAAGCCTTTTGTGATCGATTCGCCTAATTGCATAATGATGTCTGCATTCGAGTGTTGAAGGACTTGCACGTCAGTGTTAGCACAAAGGGTGCTGACACCTTGGATTTTTTCAGAAATCATATGTTCCAGTGCATTACCTCCGCCTCCGCCCACACCGACGATTTTAATAATAGCGCTTTGCTTTGTCTCTTTTTTTAGTGACATGCCTTTTCTCCTTAAAAGTTTCCTTTAAACCAATCTCGCATGCGTTTCCAAAGACCTTGGTTATTGCTGTTCATCGAGGATTCACCGCGCTGACGTCGTTGATTTCCTATTAATAGTAAACCTGCGCTCGTCGCATAGATGGGATTATTGATAACATCGCTTAAGCCTAAAATGAATTGCGGCGTGCCTAAACGTACGGGAAGTTTAAGTACGTGTTCTGCAAGGTCCAATAACCCATTGATTTTGCTTGCCCCGCCCGTAAAAACAATGCCCGCTGGAATTTGTCCGGCATAATTACTGCGGCGAATTTCATTATGGATGAGCGTTAATAATTCTTCATAACGTGATTCAAGGACTTCTGATAATGTTTTACGTGGAATATGACGCGAGGGTCTGTCGCCAATGCTTGAGACTTCAATGATGTCATGTTGATCGACTAATTTGGAATTGGCAGAGCCATATTTAATTTTTAATTCTTCTGCATATTGTACGGGTGTATGTAATGCTATCGCGATGTCATTTGTGGCTTGATCGCCTGCAATAGGGATAACGGCGGTGTGTCGAATGGCGCCCTGTGTGAAAATGGCAATGTCAGTTGTTCCACCCCCTATGTCAACCAAACAAACGCCAGATTCTTTTTCATCTTCTGTTAATACAGAATAACTAGAGGCCAGTTGTTCTAAGATGATGTCAGCAACTTCTAATCCGCAGCGACGAACACATTTAATGATGTTTTGTGCGGCACTGACTGCGCCCGTTACCATATGTACTTTTGCTTCAAGACGTACGCCTGACATACCAATCGGTTCTTTGATTCCAATTTGATTGTCAATGATAAACTCTTGTGGGAGCACATGAAGGATTTTTTGATCAGCAGGAATAGGTACAGCTTTTGCGGCGTCTAGAACACGCTCAACATCGTATGTTGCAACTTCTTGATCGCGGATGGCGACGATGCCGTGCGAATTTAAACTGCGTATGTGTCCTCCCGCAATGCCTGTGTAAGCAGAGTGAATTTCACAGCCTGCCATTAATTCTGCTTCTTCTATAGCATGTTGTATTGAGTTGACAGTTGAATCAATGTTAACAACTACGCCACGTTTTAATCCGCGAGAGGGATGTGAACCTATTCCAATAATTTCAATTTGATTATCAGAATTAAGTTCGCCCACCAAAGCAACGATTTTAGAAGTGCCAATGTCCAAGCCGACAATTAAATTTTTACCCAACTTTTTCTTTACCATAATATTTTGTTCCTTTTTTATATTTCACAGCCATCCCATGTGCATACCTTAAATCGATATATTCGATCGCGCCTTGTTGTGTTAAGCCGGGGTAGGATCTAACAAAACGATCTAAACGTTTTTTCAAATCTTTCTGTCCTAATATAAGTTTTATTCCATTGTCTAATTCAATATTCCATGTTTCTTGATGTGTTAGTTCCAGACTTTTTATTTTTAAATTCACATAAGAAAATTCTTCATTTAATAAAATATAAGTTTGCCATACATTATGTTGTTCTCCTGTGGGGCCACATAAATCAGGAAGAGAAAGTGAAATCTCTTTTGGATCACCAAAAAACTTGCCCTCACTATTAATTAAATTATGCTGACACCAGCTTGCTTTGGGTTTTTGTTCTTGTAGTTGAATATGAAGGCGATTGGGCCATTCTTTTGAAATTAAAACTGTATTCAACCAAGGAAACCGTAAAAGACGTTCGCGTAAGTCCCCCATATTTATGGTGAAAAAATTATTTTTTGTAAAAGGTAAAATAGCTTGGCGAATCGCTTTTTTGTCGATGTGTTGACATTCTCCTTCTATCGTTATCACTTGAATAGGAAACCAGCTCGGATCGTGTAACTTTATCCAGCACCAAAATACAATGAAGGAAAGGAGAAAGAAAAAAGAAACTCTCACTAACCACAGGCCTTGCTGTTTTCGAAGTTGCTGTCGATCCAGTATGCGTACGGCATGAGTCCGTTTTTTTTTCCGCTTTTTCATAATCACAGGGCGCACATTACATTGTGCGTTAAATCATAGTTAATTTTGCGCAAACACGCTAGGTCTTTTTAATTTAACTTTTAAGACTTACGAGATGGTATTCATGGGTGGTTCAAAAGAAGTGATATTTTCTTGTACTTCTTTGTGTCTCTCAAAAGCCAGCTGAATGAGTTTGTTTATTAATTCGGCATAACTAATGCCGCTTTTCTCAAACATTTTTGGGTACATGCTAATACGAGTAAAGCCCGGTAATGTGTTTAGCTCAGAGATATAAACTGCTAAATTTTCTGCATTGATAAGAAAATCAACGCGTGCCAGACCTTCGCAATTTATCGCACGAAAAGCAGTTTTAGCCATGGTTTGAAGTTGATGAGCAAGTGATTCAGATAAATCAGCGGGAATTTGTATGCGACTGTTGTTATCGAGGTATTTTGCTGCGTAATCATAAAATTCACGCGAAGGAAAAATTTCACCTGGGATAGAGGCAATGAGTTCATCATTGCCTAGCACAGCGACTTCGATTTCTCTTGCTTGTGGTACGCCGGATTCAATAATAATTTTACGATCAAATTGACAAGCCAAGCTCATTGCAGCAGGTAATTCTACAGAGGTATGTACTTTGCTGATACCAACGCTTGAGCCTAGGTTGGCTGGTTTTACAAAAAGAGGGTAATGTAATTGTTTTTCGATTTGATCCTGTATTTCTTCGGGATTTTTTCTCCATTGTTTTCGTGTCGTCCAGTAAAAATCCGTGATAGGTAAGCCTGCTTGTTTTAATACGGTTTTCATTAACACTTTATCCATGCCTAAGGCAGAGCCTAATACGCCTGCGCCGACGTAAGGGATGTTAGCTAGTTCAAGTAAACCTTGGATGCAGCCGTCTTCACCGTAGGTGCCGTGAATTAAAGGAAAAACAACGTCAAGTTGTTGTAAGGTTTGTGTTTTATCAATATTTTTTGTAGCTGTGACGGCAAGCAAGGCTTGGTGTTGAGGGTCTGGTAGCAGAGAAACAGGAATATTGTTTTTCGCCAGTAAATTCAGTGAGTCAATGGGCGCTTGTAACCATTCTCCTTGTTTGGTGATGCCAATGGGGATGATGTCATATCGTGTTTGATCAATGGCGGCGATCACTTCTTTCGCTGATAGCAATGAAACTTCATGTTCACCTGAGCGCCCCCCAAATAAAATACCCACGCGAATTTTTTTCATTTATGTCCTTTTAAAAAATATGAATTTCTGGCATTAAGTCTATGTTAAATTTTGATTTTACCGTTACTTTAATAAAACAAATTAAATCTTCAATGTTTTTTGCAGTTGCATTGCCCTGATTAATGATAAAGTTGGCATGTTTTTCTGAAACACAGGCATCTTGAATACGATAACCTTTTAAACCACAGGCTTCAATCAGTTTTGCTGCGTAATTTCCTGGGGGATTTCGAAATACTGATCCACAATTGGGAAGATGAATGGGTTGTGTGTTTTTGCGATGAGCAAGCAATTCTTTGATTTTTTCTAAAGCAATGTTGGCGTCGCCTTTTGGAAATTGAAAATCAGCAGAAAGAAAAAATTCTTCTTGCGGAAAAAAAGTAGAACGATAGGCAATTTTAAATTCGCTTGGTTTGCGTGTGAAGGTTTCACCTTTACGGTTTATCGTTTCTACCGCGATAATATGATCCCAGGTTTCATCACCGTGGCAACCTGCATTCATTTTCAATGCACCCCCCATCGTGCCGGGGATGCCTGCGAGAAACTCACAATGAGAAAAATGTTGTTTTGCAGCAAACCGTGAAAAACTCCCACAACTGACACCCGCTTCTACACGTAAGATTGTGTCATTTATTTTTGTCATTTTATTTAAGCCACCCTGCATTAAGATGACAGTACCAGGAAAGCCTGCATCAGAAATTAAAACATTGCTGCCCAAACCCAAATATAAAAGGGGTTCGTCATCAGGGAGTGTTTTTAAAAAAGAAATTAAATCTGCTTTATCATGGGGTTGGTATAATTGTTTGGCAGGGCCTCCTACGCGAAAGGAAGTATAATTTTTTAAAGAAATATTTTTTAAAACCGTATTTTTAAACATGGAAGTGTTGCGTTAATGTGGGAGCGATATTGCCAATATTGCCTGCACCTTGAATTAATAAAATATCATTATCTTGAATGATTCTTGCTAGTGTTTTAATTAAAACTTCTTTGCTTTCAATAAAGATGGGGTCGATTTGTCCGCGATTACGAATGGCGCGACATAGTGCGCGACTGTCTGCGCCAGGGATAGGTGTTTCTCCCGCAGAATAAACATCTAATAATAATAATTGATCGACGTCTGATAATACTTGCGTAAAATCTTCAAATAAATCTCGTGTGCGTGTATAGCGATGAGGTTGATAAGCCATGACGATGCGTCGATGAGGCCAGGCTTGACGTATAGCTTGTAAGGTTGCCGTGATTTCACGTGGGTGATGGCCGTAATCATCGATCAGTAACGCTTTTTTGTTGGCTGCAAGAGTGATTTCACCGTGACGTTGTAATCGTCTGCCCACGCCTTCAAATTTCAATAATGAGGTTTGTAATGTTTCGTCACTTACACCAATCTCTGTGGCAATGGTGATAGCGGCCAAGGCGTTTAATACATTATGAAGGCCTGGTAAATTTAATTGAATTTCTATTGAAGAAAGTCCAGGGCGTTCTAATAAAAAATAAGTTTGAAATCCTTTTTGGGTAATCTGTTTTGCGCGAACATCTGCTTTCTCTGTAAAGCCATAGGTGATCATCGGTCTTGAAATGGCGGGTAAAATGGATTGTACGACGGGATCTTCATGACATAAAACAGCCAAACCGTAAAAAGGAAGATGGTGTAAAAAATCTAAAAAAGTTAATTTTAATTTTTCAAAATCGCCATGGTAAGTGCTCATATGATCAGCGTCGATGTTGGTGACGATGGCCATGTGGGGATGAAGATGTAAAAAGGAAGCGTCACTTTCATCTGCTTCAGCCACTAAATAAGGGCTTGCGCCCAGGCGTGCATTACTGCCCACACTATTAAGTAAGCCGCCTATCACAAAAGTCGGATCCAAGCCGCCTTCTGTTAAAATGCTGGTGATTAAGCTGGTTGTTGTGGTTTTTCCGTGTGTGCCCGCCACAGCAATACCTTGTCGAAAACGCATTAATTCCCCTAGCATTTGGGCACGGGGTACGACAGGGATATGTTTTTCATGGGCTGACAGAATTTCAGGGTTATCTGCGCTGATTGCAGTTGAGCTGACAACGACGTCGGTGTTTTGTAAGTGGCAAGCGTCATGAGAGAGATAAATGGGAATTCCCAGGGATTTGAGATGTTGTGTCATGCTGCTTTCTTGAATGTCTGATCCTGAAATGTGATAGCCCTCGTGGTGTAACACTTCAGCGATTCCGCCCATTCCCGCGCCACCTATGCCCACAAAATGAACATATTTAATGCGTCGCATGGGGGGTTGAAATGAAAAGTTTGTTGACATTTTCTTTGATCTTGCTAAATTTAACATAGATTTTCCTTAAAATTGGTCTTATCTTTCATCATGAAGAAAATAGCAATTGTGCATGGTCCGAATTTAAACATACTTGGTTGGCGGGAACCTGAGATTTATGGTCATCAAACCATGGAGCATATTAATACAAAATTAAAAATAATGGCAGATGAAAAACAAGTGAAATCAACTTTTTTTCAGAGTAATTCAGAAGGGGAGTTAATAGCGTATTTTCAGATGTTAATACAAGATGCTGAGCCAACGCATTTTATTATTTTCAATCCAGCGGCATTCACGCATAGCAGTATTGCTTTGCGTGATACGCTGCAAGCCGTGTCGATTCCTTTCATCGAAGTACATCTTTCTAATATTCATGCCAGGGAAGTATTTCGTCATCATTCTTATTTTAGTGATATTGCACAAGGTGTGATTTCCGGTTTGGGTGCATTGGGGTATGAGCTTGCCTTGCTTGCAGCGCTACATTATTTGAATTCTAAAGGAGTTTGAAACAATGGATATTCGTAAAATAAAGAAATTAATTGAGTTACTGAATGAGACGGGTGTATCAGAAATTGAAATCAAGGAAGGTGAAGAGTCGGTACGCATTAGTCGTCATAATCATAGTGTCGCTGTTTCTTCTGTGCCGGCAGTCATGCCATTGTCTGTTTCAGAAAATGTTTCTATCCCGGTTGCCTTATCCGTTGTCGATGAAAAGCCTAAGCACACAGTGAATTCTCCAATGGTGGGGACATTTTATGTGGCGTCCTCGCCGAATGCTTCGCCGTTTGCAGTGGTGGGTCAAAAAGTTAAAGTAGGTGATGTGCTATGTATTATTGAAGCAATGAAAATGTTAAATCAAATTGAAGCGGATAAGGAAGGTATTGTCACCGCGCGATTAGTGGAGAATGGACAACCTGTTGAATTTAACCAACCTCTATTTGTGATCGAATAATGGAATCAAATACACGAAAATTAGATAAAGTAGTGATTGCCAATCGTGGTGAAATTGCCTTACGTATTTTACGCGCTTGTCGTGAACTAGATATTAAAACGGTGGCGGTGCATTCCACGGCAGATCGTGATTTGATGCATGTGCGTTTGGCGGATGAATCAGTTTGCATTGGCAATCCTTCCGCTTCTGAAAGTTATTTAAATATGCCAGCGATCATCAGCGCTGCAGAAATTACTGATGCGGTTGCGATTCATCCGGGTTATGGTTTTTTAGCGGAAAATGCAGATTTTGCCGAGCGTGTTGAAACCAGTGGATTTGTGTTCATTGGCCCCCGACCTGAAAGCATTCGTTTGATGGGTGATAAAGTATCTGCGATTGCTTTGATGAAAGAAGCCGGTGTGCCGACTGTGCCGGGTTCTGACGGTGTTTTAAGTGATGATCCAGAAAAAAATTTAAAATTAGCGAAAAAAATCGCGTACCCCGTGATTCTCAAAGCCGCTGGTGGGGGAGGGGGACGAGGGATGCGTATTGTGCACACAGAGAGTCATTTATTAAATGCCATTGCGCTGACGCGCAATGAAAGCCAAATGGCATTTAATAACCCGGCAATTTACATGGAAAAATTTTTGGAGCACCCACGACATATTGAAGTTCAAGTGTTTGGAAATGGTGAAGGTCGCGCTATTTTTCTCGGAGAACGTGATTGCTCTGTACAACGACGTCATCAAAAGATCATTGAAGAGGCGCCTGCGGTGGATTTATCAGAAAAACAAAGAGAAGCCATCGGTGCTTTGTGTGTGCAAGCTTGTCGGCGAATGAAATATCGTGGTGCGGGCACGTTTGAATTTTTATATGAAGATGGAAAATTTTATTTTATTGAAATGAACACACGTATCCAAGTCGAGCATCCTGTTACGGAAATGGTTACAGGAATAGATTTAGTGAAAGAGCAATTGTTGAATGCATCGGGACAGCCGCTTCGTTACAAACAAGAAAATATAAAAATTCAAGGTCATGCGATTGAATGTCGTATCAATGCAGAGGATCCGCTTTCCTTTCTCCCAAGCCCGGGTTTGATCACATCTTATTTTGCGCCTGGTGGGCCGGGTATTCGTGTGGATTCGCATATTTATGCGGGTTATCGTGTTCCGCCGTTTTATGATTCTTTGATTGCAAAAGTGATTGCTTATGGCGAAGATCGCGCAAGTGCGTTAGCGCGTATGAAACAAGCGTTGGAAGAGATTGTGATAGAAGGAATAAAAACCAATATTCCGCTTCATCAAAAATTATTGTGTGAAGATGCGATGATAAAAGGGGGCGTTGATATCCATTATTTAGAAAAGAAACTGCAATTATTTTAAAAATCCTATTTTTGCGAATGCGTGTTTTTCGTCATTGCGAGAAAAATGCGTCCTGTGATTTTGAAAAAAAGTAAAAGGATTCACGCATTTTTCGAAGCAATCTAGAATCGGCTCTAGATTGCTTCGAAAAACACAGAGAAGATTTTCCTTTTTTTGAAATAAGCGGTGTGTTTTTCTCGCAATGACGAAAATCCGGGTAGGGTGTTTTTAACGGACGACTAAAGATTTTTCTCGAGTTTATCCGGTGTATTCTTGTGATGCTTGTCTTTCATTTCTCCTGTCTTCTTGAGCGATGCCTTCAAAAAAACGTGTTGTTTCACTTTTAAAAAAAGTGCTTCCTGATCTTGCCCGCGCTGACTGAGCAGCATGGGCATAGAGTGTGGCTTTTTCTGAAATGAGATAGTGATAGCGTTCGGCGCCATTTTCTAAAAAATAAATAACTTCATTTCTAAATTGGAAATCATCTTTTGATTTAAAAGAAACCGCTGACATAACATCGATTTTTAACATACCTTGTAACAATTTTGTTTTTTGATCAAATTGAATTGCTTTGTCCGCAGATAAATTTGTTATTGTACGAATATCATCGCAGCTTAAAGGTGTTGAATCTTCTAGTTTGAAAAGTTGCTCTCTAAAAATTTGTTTGTGTTCTAGCCATAGATTCGCTTCTTGAAGTGAAAGTCCTTGTTCTTCTTGTATTTTTCTTTTTTCTTTTTCTGTTTCTTCAGCCATTTCTTCAGTTTTTGAAATCAAATCATTAAATTGTTGTTGTGAGGTTATATTCTGATATGTCCAAATCATGTAATACAAAGTTTTTCTTTCAATGGTTTGTTGGTTTAAAATTTTAAATAGATCTTCTTTGTCGAGCCTGCGTGTTTTAATTAACTCATTTAAGCAGGAAAGATAGGCGATTGTTGCCGTGGCATTTTGATTGCGAGCAATCATCATACCCAAAGTCCATCCGTCTTGATATTGTTGTGTTAGCATTCCTAGTAAATCTTTTTTCTTGAGTGTGTTTGGTTCTTCTATTAATTTAGCTAGTAAAGAAAGATAGCGTGTTGTGGTTGCCGCATCTTGATGTTGCGCAATGATGATGCCTAAGGCCCATCCATTTTGATTTTGCTGTGTTAATATTTTTAGTAAATCTTCTTTCTCGATTAGGTGTGTTTCAATGAACTGAAGTAACCAGGAAAGATAGATTGTCGTTGTCGCATCGTCTTGATGCTTGGCAATTATCATACCTAAAGTCCATCCGTTTTCAGTTTGTTGTGTTAGCATTTTTAGTAAATCTTCTTTTTTGAGAATCTGTGCCTCAATTAACTGAGGCAACCAGGAAAGATAGTGTATTGTGGTTGTGGCATCTTGATATCGAGCCAGCATCATGCCAAAGGTTAATCTGTCTTTAATTTCTTGGGTGAGGATTGTTGATAAATCTTCTTTTTCGAGAATGTGTCTTTCAATTAACTGACGTAACCAGAAAAGATAGCTTATTGTTGTGTCAGCATTTTGTTCCCGAGCAATGAGGATGCTTAAAGTCCATCCGTCTTGAGTTTGTTGTGTTAATATTTTTAGTAAATCTTTCTTTTCAAGATCGTGTGTTTCAATGAGCTGAAATAATTGAGAAAGATAAGCCATTATTTCGGCATCTTGATCTCTGGCAATGAGCATACTCAAGGTCCATCCCTTTGGAGTTTGTTGTGTTAGCATTTTTAATAAAATTTCTTTCTTGAGTGCATCTGTTTTAATTAATTGATTCAACAAAGAGAGATAAGTTTTTGTGGTAGCGGCTATTTGATGAGGAAAGCTAATAAGTCTGCTAGAAAAATTCTCTGGGAGTATTTCAAGAATTGCCTGAGGGAGAGTGTTTCCTTCTTTTACTAAGATTGAAACAGAATCTAATAAGTTGTTTACTTCATTGGATTTTGAAATAAAAAAAGAATTTTCAGGAAACGATCGGAGACAGTAAAAAATGCCTTTTTCATCTTCGAAAGCTTGAATTTCCCTTGCTTCTAAATAAGCTGAGTTGATCAATCGACGAGTCAAAGTGACGATAAGAATGTCTCGGATATCTCTTGGTAAAACATATTCTGATTTTTCTAGAATCGCATTATCAAATAGAGAACGCTCACAAAAAGTTTTTTTATCTTCTCCGTAGGGATCAAATAAAATTAATATGGCTTCTTGTATTTCTTTTTGGTCTTTTTCAGATGTTGCTTCATTTAATAATTTAACGTAGCCACGAAGTTTTACCAGTAGTTTATCTACTGTCATTTCTATCAAATGTCGCGCTGTGAGTTGTTTTTTAAATTCCGCGATAAAGGTTTCTTGCATTTCTGAAGCTCGAAGGGCACAAAAGACTGAATGATCATCAGCTACGGCAATCAGACTTAATGTTTCAGCGTTGCGATTAATAACAGTATTGATCACATGGATGTCCATGCGCCTATTTCTGTTTGGATAGCGTTTAAATAAGATTTCATTGGCAATATGTTCTGACAAGGCTCTACGGTAATTTGTAAATTCACTGGCAGGGAAGAGGTCGGTGTGTATTTCAAAAAACGTTTTTGTAAAACCATTGAAGGAAAAATTTGTTGAAGCGGCTGTGTTTAATAGTGGGGTAAGTGGCCCCTTATTTAAGTTAGTATCCACTGACCGTGACCATCTTTGTTTAATTTCATCATACAGCGTGTCAGGATCTAAATTTAAGCCTCCTGGCCAAGTGACAACACCCTTTTTTACGGAGACTTGATTAAAAAAAACAGGGTTTTTTAATCGTGCAAAAACGCCTTGCAAATGAGATGGAGAAAACTTCATGTGGCCACAAAGACCATCTGTGAATGTTACAGACAAAGTCAAATCATCTGTTGGAATTGCGTCAGTGACATCCCAATACATGGATGGTTAACTCCGATCATGTAATTTTTTAAAAAACGATGAATCCACGTTTTGTGATTTTTTTCATGGTGATAACAAGGGAGGGCCATAAAAAAAGATTTAAAATAGCGGGAGTCCAGATAATCCACGCAGGGCTATACTTTAATAAATGCTGTAACCAGAAAAATAAAAATTGATGCAATAAAATAATAACACTGATAGCTAATGTTTGTTGTAATAATGAAAACATATGAAGTCGTTGATAAAATTTCTTGACGAGGGCGCTTGCTACAATCAATGTGGCGGCGTGTTCACCTAGCGGTGAATTACTTAGAACGTCGATGAGTAAACCAACAAACCAGGCGATGCCCAAATTGAAATTTTGCGGTAAATATAATATCCAAAAAAAAACGATCATTTCAGCCCAGCAAGGGTTAAACCAAATTGCAAAACTGGGAGGTGTAATGAGGGTTAGGACTAATGCAATAAAAATTGTAAAAATAATAAAAACCAAATTTTGAAAGGATAATGATCTCATTTTTTTATTTGCTCCGGCCAAATTAATAAAACTTGATGGTGATTCAAGTTGGCGGTGGGTTCAACTACCACTAAAGCAAAATCTTCTCCGCGTTCTTTTTTAATTTCTTTCACAATGCCGACAGGGTAGCCTGCAGGAAAGTAGCCGCCTAAACCAGAACAAACAAGTTTGTCACCTGCTTGGATATTGGTAGTTTCAAGAATGTGTTTTAGATATAAAGTATTATTGAGCCCTGAACCAACCAAAATAGCGCGTTCTCCCGTTCGTGTATTTTGTACGGGAATGGCAGAGCGTGTGTCAGTGATCAATAAGGCGCGGCTTGTGAGGGGGTTGATTTGAATGAGCTGTCCTAGGACACCTTGCGCATCTAAAATGGGTTGGCCTACAAACAATGATTGATTCGCGCCGGTATCTAGAACAACTTCTTGAATAAAGGGATCAATGGTGGTTTCCAGTTGTTGGGCCGCTAAAATTTTATAATTTCCTGTTTTTGGGGCTGCACGTAATAATCCACGTAATTGGGTGTTTTCTTCTTGTAATAAATTCAAACGCTGCAGTTGTGATTGTAAGAGCAAGTGCTCTTCTTTTAATTTTTTATTTTCTTCAAGTAATTTTTTTCGGCTTGTGATGTCTGTGGCGAGGGTGTTTGCTATTTTTGTAGGCCAGGCGACGGTGTATTCAATGGGTAAAACGATTGTTGAAAGCACGGTATGAAGCCATCTCAACTTGTGATGATGATCAAAAATCATCATTACAATGGAGAGGATCAAAAAAAACAAAACACGTATACCTAAAGAAGGTTCCTTTGCAAAAAGCAGTTTAATGGCTTACTCCTTAATAACAAACTCACCATTTAGCTTGTCCAGCATTTCCAGTGCGCGTCCGCCACCGCGTGCAACACAAGTGAGGGGATCGTCGGCAATAAAAACAGGTAGTCCCGTTTCTTCTTGTAAGAGTCTGTCAATATAACGTAATAAAGCGCCGCCGCCGGTGAGCACCATGCCACGCTCTGCAATGTCGGAGGCAAGTTCCGGAGGGGTTTGTTCAAGTGCCGCACGTACAGCACCGACAATGCCCGCAAGTGGTTCTTGTAAAGCTTCAAGTACTTCATTGCTATTTAAATTAAAACTGCGAGGAATACCTTCCGCCAAATTGCGTCCGCGTACTTCAAAATCGCGGATTTCACTGCAAGGGAAAGCAGTGCCAATTTCATGTTTGATGCGCTCTGCTGTGGTTTCACCGATTAAACTACCGTAATTGCGACGAACATAATTAATAATTGCCTCATCAAAACGATCACCACCGATGCGGACAGATTGTGAATAGACAATCCCATTTAAAGAAATAATCGCGACCTCTGTTGTCCCTCCGCCGATATCCACCACCATCGAACCGCGTGCTTCTTCAACCGGCATGCCTGAACCTAAGGCGGCCGCCATGGGTTCTTCCATGAGATAAACTTCACGTGCGCCTGCGCCTAAAGCAGATTCACGAATAGCGCGACGTTCTACTTGAGTGGAGCCACAAGGAACGCTGATTAATATGCGTGGACTGGGACGTAAATAACGGTTCTCATGTACTTTGTGAATAAAATGCTGCAGCATTTTTTCAGTGACATAAAAATCGGCGATAACCCCGTCTCTCATAGGACGGATTGCAGAAATATTACTGGGTGTTCGACCTAACATTCGCTTGGCTTCAATGCCCACGGCCACGACTTTACGTATGGAAGGGCCATCTTGACGGATGGCAACCACAGAGGGTTCATTTAAAATGATGCCTTTTTCTTTTACATAAACAAGTGTATTTGCCGTGCCTAAATCTACGGAAATATCATTTGAGAATAAACCACGTAATCGTTTGAACATAGAAAGAAGTCCTTATTAGAAGAATGATGCGGATGATTTTAATCAAGACGCGAGGTATAATCCATCTCTTTTTTAACAGAAAAGAGATATAGCTTATGTCCTTAACCTTTGAAGAAGTAAAAAAAATTGCATTTTTAGCCCGTCTTCATTTCAAAGAAGAAGAAATTGCTCCCTTAACGCAGAAGCTTTCTACCATTTTTGACATGGTAGCTCAAATGGAATCTGTGAACACTTCGATGATTGAACCTCTTTCGCATCCTTTGGATCTTCACCAGCGTTTGCGTGAAGATGAAGTCAGCTTGGAAAACCAGCGTGACTTATTTCAAAGTATTGCGCCTTTGGTGATAGCAGGTCTCTATCTTGTTCCCCAAGTGATTGAATAATCTCTTTTTTTAAAAAAGGTGTTTATGATTGATAAAACGATTGTGAGCTTAATACGTGATTTGCGTGAAAAAAAAATTTCGTCTCTTGAATTAACGCAATTTTATTTAGAACGTATCAAAAAATATAATTCTGTTTTAAATGCTTTTATTACCATCATGGAAGACAGTGCATTAGCGCAAGCGAAAAAAGCAGATGAATTGCGATCAAAAGGACAAGCAAAGCCGCTCACAGGCATTCTCATCGCACAAAAAGATTTGTTTTGTACGAAAGGGATAAAAACCAGTTGCGGTTCTAAAATTTTAGATAATTTTATTTCGCCTTATGATGCGACTTTAGTACAACGTTGTTCTCAAGCAGGATTAATTTTAATAGGCAAAACCAATATGGATGAATTTGCGATGGGTTCATCTAATGAAAATAGTTTTTATGGTCCTTCGTTTAATCCCTGGGATTTAAAAAAAGTGCCAGGCGGATCTTCGGGCGGGTCTGCGTCTGCGGTGGCGGCGCGTTTGGTGCCTGTTGCAACGGGAACAGATACGGGTGGCTCAATACGCCAACCGGCGGCGTTTTGTGGATTAACAGGATTAAAGCCCACTTATGGCATGGTGTCGCGCTTTGGCATGATCGCTTTTGCTTCGAGTTTAGATCAAGGTGGGCCCATCACACTGACAGCTGAGGATGCTGCACACATGATGAATGTGTTTGCAGGTTTTGATCCTTTGGATTCAACGAGTATTGATCGTAGCTATCCTGATTTCACACAAAATTTAAATCATACTTTGCAAGGGATTAAAATTGGGATACCTGAAGAATTTTTTTCAAAGGGTTTAGATCCAAAAGTAGAAGTGGTGATACAAACTGCGATGAAAGAGTATGAAAAGCTGGGTGTAAAGTTTGTTTCAGTGAATTTACCGAATAATCATTTAGCTTTACCTGCTTATTATGTTATTGCGCCTGCTGAATGTTCTTCGAATTTAGCGCGTTATGATGGTGTTCGATATGGTTATCGCTGTGAAAATCCTAAAGATTTGCTCGATTTATATTGCCGTACGCGTTCTGAAGGGTTTGGTGCTGAAGTCAAGCGTCGCATCATGATAGGTACCTATGTGCTTTCTGCGGGGCATTATGAAGCTTTGTATGGTAAAGCCAAGCGAATACGCCGACTTGTACAACAAGATTTCATGAAAGCATTTAAAGATGTAGATGTGATTTTGGGCCCAACGGTGCCCAACACGGCATTTGGCCGAGGTGAAAAAATCAGTGATCCGGTGAGTATGTATCTTTCGGATATTTACACGGTGGGTGTTAATTTGGCGGGATTGCCAGGCTTATCGCACGCGGCCGGGTTTGTGGAAGGCTTGCCCGTGGGATTGCAATTAATTGGAAATTATTTTTCTGAAAATAAATTATTGAATATGGCACATCAATATCAAAAAGTGACGGATTGGCATCAACGTATTCCGAAATTAGAGGTGTGAGATGGAATGGGAAACAGTCATTGGTCTTGAGGTACACACACAATTAGCCACGCGATCAAAATTATTTGAAGGCACGGCAACGACCTATGGTGCTGAACCTAACACGCAGGCAGGATTATTGACGTTGGGCATGCCGGGCGTATTGCCTGTTTTAAATAAAGAGGCTGTAAGATTGGCGGTAAAATTTGGTTTAGGTATCAATGCGCAGATCAATCGCTTTTCTGTTTTTGAAAGAAAAAATTATTTTTATCCTGATTTACCGAAGGGATATCAAATCAGTCAATTTACAACGCCCATAGTGGGGAAGGGTTATTTAGACATTGTTTTAGAAAATGGTGAAATAAAACGTGTGGGTATCACACGTGCGCATTTAGAAGAAGATGCAGGGAAATCCTTGCATGAAGATTTTAACGGCATGACGGGAATTGATTTAAATCGTGCGGGGATTCCTTTATTGGAAATTGTTTCAGAACCTGATTTGCGGCAAGCAAAAGAAGCGGTTTCGTATTTGAAAGCTTTGCATGCTTTGGTGAGATATTTAGAAATTTCCGATGGTAACATGCAAGAAGGTTCTTTTCGTTGTGATGCCAATGTCTCTGTGCGACGAAAAGGAGACCCGGTTTTAGGCACGCGTACTGAAACAAAAAATGTGAATTCTTTTCGTTTTGTGGAGAAGGCGATCAACTACGAAGTAAAGCGTCAAATTGAATTACTTGAGCGAGGTGAAAAAGTCATACAAGAAACACGTTTATATGATTCAGATCGTGATGAAACACGCACCATGCGCAGTAAAGAAGAAGCCAATGATTACCGTTATTTTCCTGATCCTGACTTATTACCCGTGGTTCTCGAAGAACAATTTATTGAAAAAATAAAAGAAACTTTGCCGGAATTACCGCAACAAAAATGTGATCGTTTTAAAAATCAATATGAGTTGCCGGATCAGGATGCAATGCTGTTATCGATGAGTCGAGAATGGGGAGATTATTTTGAAGAAGTGGTGAAGGCGTCGGGTGCGTTCCCAAAATTATGTGCCAATTGGATTCGAGTAGAGTTGGCGGCTATTTTAAATAAAAATAATTTAGATATCACACAATCCCCGCTCTCTGCTTTGCAATTAGCAGGATTAATGAAGCGAATTCATGACAATACGATTTCAGGAAAAATAGCAAAAATTGTATTTGAAGCGATGTTGGCAGGTGAAGGTGAAGTAGATAGCATTATTGAAAAACGTAATTTACGTCAAGTAACGGACGGTGGGGCCATTGAAAAAATGATTGATACGGTATTGGCAGCGCATCCAGAACAAGTTCAGCAGTATCGTTCGGGGAAAGAACGTGTTTTTGGCTTTTTGGTGGGGCAAGTCATGAAGGCCTCCAAAGGTCAGGCCAACCCTCAGCAATTAAATGAAATTTTGTTAAAAAAATTAAAACAAAGTTAAATTTCAGCAAGGGTGTCGGTAAGGCTCTGAGGGAATAATTTTAAAATTACTTGTAATTTCCCTTCTCCCCTCGTGGGAGAAGCTGGTTACGCCAAAGTGTGGAGCGCCTAGCGAACAGGATGAGGGGAAAATAAAAAAAGAGAATAAACATTTAATATTACGTTAAGTTACCTCTACTATACTAAAAATAATTAAAAAATAGGGAGGTAATTTTATGCAGAATTTTGACATAGAAAAGAAGTTGATGTTGATAATTGCTGTTTTACATGAAGAGTTTTTAAAGCCGCAGTCACAAAGAGAAAAGTTACTCTTATCCGGTTACAAAAGCTGCAATAAAGGAGCTCTCGACAGAAGATCGAGACAGCATAATTGCCTATCTTGAAGCGATAGAGTCTAAAAACGAAAGTAACAGAAAAGGTGCAATTAATTTTTTATTTCATCTTTTTTCGGAAAACCCCGAACCTGTGTTTTCCTTTTTAAAAAGACAGTTTTATCTTAGTTATATACAAAACACTCTAACAGAGCATGGAATAAATACACAAGATAACAGAATTTCAGAGCGCATAAGAGAACATGTAGCTGCACGACAACGACAAGAAGATGATTCACAAGGGCCTGCTTCTGTCTCCGCTTTATGGGCTGAGAGGAAAGATCGGGAAAAAAAGAGAATTGAGAAAATTGAAAAAACGCAAAGAGAATTAGAAACTGAAATAAAATCTCAAGGAGTCATGGATAGCCTAAGAGACTATCTTGAGGGGGAACAACAAAAAGAAGTGCAAAAGCAGAAGCCTCAAGCAGATGCTCAACGAGCGCCTACTTCTTCCATAGAAATATCAGCCTCAAGATCTGGTGCGAGTAGTAGCTCGAGTCCATTAGCGTCTGAAAGTGCAAAAAAATTATCGGGAAATGAAGGAAAAAAACGAACAGGAGAACTGACAATAGAATTAAAGAGACAAGATGCAGGAATTTCAGAGCTCTTAAGGGGCATGAGAGATTCTTTTGTTCCGCAAAAGCAAAAAGAGCAGCCGAAGCCTCAAGCGCGTGATCAAGAAGCGCCTCCTTCCTCACAGAAACCCTAGTATTAGTTTCTGATGAAAGTCGTGGTTCGACTTCGTTGCCAGGCCTTCGGTCTGGGAGACCGTCATTGCGAAAAAACGCGTCCTGTGATTTTGAAAAAAAACAAGAAAATCCACGCATTTTTGAAGCAATCTAGTGCGTTACTAAATAAGAGCTCAGTTCTGAATTGCCGCGAAAAACACAAGGAAGCGCTCTCTTCTTTTTGAAACAAGGGGTGTGTTTTTCTCGCAATGACTGTAATCACAATTTCATGATGAAATCAAAATTTAATTTTCAATCTCAAGGTCTTGGGCCTGAAAACTGAAAATGAACCCTTGATTTCAATACAGTAACCTTGATGTTGTTGCCAGGTCGAAGGCCTTGAAATTTCCCCTTTCTCCTTGAGAAAAAAGAGCATTCATCAGGGCGAAGACCTGACAGCGCGGAACTCGTGTTTTCAGCTGTTAGCAATCTACTTGGTTTATACCGGGAAATTATAAGTAATTTTAAAATTGTCCCTGCAGAAGCAGCGAATTACAGGGAATGAGTATTTAATATTAAATTAAGCTATCTCTACTATACTTTAATTAGGCGAATCAAGAGACGAGAGGTAGCGTTATGCCATACACACTTTCTCAAAAAGGAATACTCAGAAAATTAACCATTTCTTTATATGGAGAATGGTTGGTTTCACGAAGCGCAAAACAGCGAGCTTTTCCAAAGACAGTGAGAGAATTGGAAAAACTTTCAGCAGAAGATCGTAGAGAAATAATTGAACTTATAAATAGCGTATGGGCGCTTCCTCACAGAGAGGAAGTGATGAAATCTTTATTGAGTGGTCTTGATGAAATTCTTGGTTTTCTAACACCAAAGGAGATTTTTTCATTTCTTAAAAACCAACTTCGTGTGATTGAGGTTTCTCCTGATTCCGAGAGCCCAGATGTTTGGGAAGATTGGGACAGTGAAAAAGCAGTTAAGAGTGAAACTTTAGAAAAAAAACGAAGTGAGGTTTCTCCTGATTCCGAGGGCCCAGATGTTTGGGAAGATTGGGAATTAGATTGGGACAGTGAAAAAGTAGCCAAAAGTGAAACTTTAGAAAAAAAACAAAAGGAGAGCGTGGAAAAAAAACGAAACGAGGTTTTAGAAGAAAAATGGAAAAATTTGCTTTCTGGAATAAATGCATCTGATCTTAATAAAATAAAATCTATATTTAAAGATAATCTAGATATATTTCGAATATTCAAAAAAACAAAAAAAGAAAATAAAACTGCTTTTGATCTCATGTTAATGAAAGAAAATTTTAATGTAGTAGAGTTTGTTTTTAATAGATTAGTAGATGAAATTTATAAAATGCCCAGGGTTAGACGCTTTGAGGAAATTAAAAAAATAGTAGATAGAATTAATCGTCTTGAAATAGATATAGATAAAAAGATTATTTTTGACGTATTGAAGGCGGCCATTAATCGTTACCCCCGTCTTTCTGAGACTCAAGAGATAAAGAAATTATACCCAGCTACAAAGCCTCCGCTTGAAGAAGTTGGGAATCTCGTTGCTGAAGAATGGTGGGAGTATGAGGAAGATGAACCTCGTCGACAAGCACGAGTAACTTCTAGCCCAACTTCATCTACTACAACCTCAAGTTTTGAGAGTCCAGAAGAATTGGAGGATTGGAATGCGGAGAAAACAATAAAAAGAGAGGATTTAGAAAAAAAACAAATTGCTTCACAAGCTATCATTACTCGAAATTTAGAAAAAAGAAAGCAGGCCTTATTGCGGGAGCTTTCTATTCAAGTTGCTCGTTCTAACCTGGATCTTGTTAGAGAAACGCTGCATCAGATCGAACATCTGCGTGCTAGCCACTTGCCTGTTGATATCAATCCTGTTGACGCTAAGGGCTATACGCCGCTTCATATTGCTGTGTTAGCAGACAATACAAGTCTTGTCTCGGTGTTATTAAAGGCAGGCGCGGATCCATTGAAAAAAGATGCAGAGGGTAATATAGCGCTTCATCTTGCTATCCGAATTTCTTCAATAAAGACAGTGCAGCAACTTCTGGAGCTATATCCTCAGGATCTAGATGTTGAGAATAAGCGTGGCGAAACACCTTTGACAATTGCAATTGATAATCAAAATACAGATATATTGCGTTTATTGATACATGCGAAACTCCAGCACTCATTGTATTTGGAAAAAGATATAGAAATGTTGACAAGAAAGTGCTTGGAGAGTTCGGGGATGCTCAATATTTTGAAGAGTGTATTAAGCGATTTGCCTTTTCATCTTCAAGAAAAATTACGAAAACATCCTGTCGAGATCATGGAAGATGAAATTGATAACATCGAAAGCAACAAAGTATCGATTCAACCAAACAGAGAGCTTGCGTTTGTAAAAAAAGCATCGAATCCTGAAGATTATTTAAATGAAGTAGAAAAAGAAATAGAAAAATATGAAAAATCTAGAAGAATACTCGAGGATCTTCAACAGGATAAGAATGATAGGAGTTGGAGTAGGAAAACAGAAGAACGTCTTGCTGCGCAGAAAGAAGAGGAGCGTAGACGGGTTTTTCCTGAGAACCCCAAATTCTTGCCAAAGGTTGAAAAAAATGAAAATAAAGATGTTTTTCCGACTTCTGCGCAAGCAAGTTCAAGTTCGCCTGTGATTTTTCCGCCTCCAACGCCTAAACTACCAAAAGAACAATTGGGAAAACTAGCGGTAAAACGAGTTCAAGCAGAAATAAGTATCCAACCTAAAGCGTCGCTAGATCTACGACCGAAGGTAGCGCCACCGCCTCGGCCAGCCCCTCTCCCTAAAGAAAGCTTAGATCTGTTAGTGAAGATGTCAAGATCCTCTGCGGTGCCTGTCCCCCCAGAGAGAAAGCAGCAAAAACAGGAAAAGAAAAATTAAGTAAGTTCTTGAAATCTTAAGTAAACCTTATATCTCTAAAATCAAATAGTGTGTTTTTATTTTTCTACTATACTTTTAGTATCATTTTTAATGAAGGAGATGGTTTATGGAAACTGAAAAAGAAGATGAAGGAAAAAAGAAGGATGAACAAGTTTCAACTTTGTCACAAGTAAAAAAATCACCGCCCCCTCTTCCAAAAAAACCAGAAGGCGCAGATTTTGAAAGAGTGAGACGCCAACAACTTCAACAGGCGCAAGAGAAGGTAAAGCGTGAGGCTGAAGCAGCACAAAAACAACTTGCCCATGCTTTGGAAGAAAAAAAGCGTCTTCAGGCAGAAAGACAAAAAATGCAAGCAGATGAAGCCAGAGAAAAAATAATTCAAGAACGACAGGAAGGTATTCAACGAAAGCGAGCGGAACAGCAGCAGGCAGAAGAAACAGAACGTCAGCGTAAAATTTCAGAAGAACAGGCTGTTTCCAAGGGGTTAATAGAGTTACGAAGAGAGAGATTGCAGAATTTAGCGAAGGTTGCTCACCGCTTTGAGGAGCATGATCGTGATGATAGAGTAGAAAAATCAGTGGCTGACTTAATGCAGTTATCCCAAAAACTACAAGAGGAAATAAGATATAAAAGAGAGCTTGAAAAATTTATAGAAGGTACGCAGGAAGAAAGAGCTTTTTTGAAAAAGGAATTAGAAAGGGGGGCGAAATTTCAGGAAGTGAGGACTAGAGTACCAGCTGAGATGGATGCTCTACTTCAGCAAGAAAAGGAAAGTGACGAAAAATTAAAAAATTCTTCAGATCGTAGAATGGAAATTTTGAAAAATATCGATCGAGTTTCTCAGGAAATAAAAAAAGAAAATAATGAAGAACCTAAGCGCACTCTTAGACAACAAGAAGAATTAGAAAAATATCGCAAAGCCATAATGGTTGAGCAAGCTGTTTTTAAACAGGAGCCGGTATCCTCTAAAACTCAAGCATTTTTTCCCCAGTATCTCGATAAAAGAAAACTCCAGGAAGAGTTAGAGAAGATAAGAACAGAAACCTTATCTCTTCAGCTTAAGCTGAATCCATCAGAAGGTGAAAAAGATGAGAAGATTGGATTTGCCATGCAGAGAGCGGCGATTAAATTAGATCCTGAGTCCTATTCTTACGATATTAAATCTCTCGATCGTCTACTGCCGGATGAGAAGAAGAAAGCAATAGATGAAATGAAACCATTAACAGGCAAAGAGGAAGAAATCATTCGTCAACGGCTGGAAGAATTATATAAAAACGAAGCAGCGCTTGGGAAAAAGTTAAGAGCTTTGGAATCATCTGTAAATGATACTATTTCATTGCCTAATCAACTCGCAGGACTTCGCTTGGAGCCGGCGAAGCTGAAGCAAGCTTTAGAGGATAATAGAAAAGAAGCATCCCTTTATCAGCAGAAATTGGAAAAGGAAAAAGCATCAGATACAGTTAAAAAGAGTTGGCGTGAGGAATTATCTAAGATAAGAGGAAGGGGCGAAGTGCTTGAGAAGAGACTTAGCGGTGTACAGCCTGAGCTTGATAAGATCTTGTCGGGGTCAGAGGAGGAGGCCAAAATACTTCACGAGCCTACAGCTTCATCATCTCCACAAGAAGAGTCTACAGCCTCATCTTCGTCATCTTCTCCAGAAGAGCCTGTAGCCGACTCGCCATCTTCTCCAGAAGAGCCTGCAGCGCCATCATCTTCGCAGGACAAAGGGAATCCGTCGAAACCTTCGACGCGATGAAGATATGGTTTTTTACGTGCGGCTAGTCATGAGATTCTTCATCGACTGAAAAAGACGACCCACAGCCGCATTGTGTTTTAGCTTGAGGGTTGTGGATGATGAATTGGGCGCCTGAAATATCTTCTTTGTAATCTACTTTAGCGCCAGTGAGGTATTGCAAGCTTACGGCATCTACAATAATTTTCACTTTCGGTTTATCAGAAGTTGTTTCAATCATTTTCTCAATAAGTGTGTCGGTGAGGTTACACGTTTCGTCGAGTGTAAAACCGTATTGTAAGCCTGAGCATCCCCCGCCCGTGATATAAACACGTAACATTAAATTTTGATTATTTTCCTCATCGATGAGATTTTTTATTTTGAGTAGGGCAGCATCAGTGAATAGAAGTGGGGTGGATGTCATCATAATACTACCGTATTTAGAAAATCGAAATTGAGATCATTCTAGATGTTTTAATGATAGAAATCGAGTTATACTTTCTGCGTTTAAAGTATGTTACCCCTTATCTGTTATGACACAGTAAATTTCTCAAAAAAAGAGGTTTGTATGGAAAATCGAGATTTAGAAGGTTTATTTGAAAAATCGGTTCAGAAAAAAGAATATCATCCTACCTATCATACAACACATAACAAAACGCATCTTACTGCTTCACAAATGTTGAAATTAGCTAATTATCTTTATCAAGTTCCTGAGGTTCATTTTTCTGAAGAACGTGATTTTGTTTCTGATCAGGATAAGGACACCTCTGAAAATTAAAAATAAAAATGAGTGCGCCTCGTTTTAACGCAAAATTTTTAATTTTCAAAGGCGCCCTTTAGCAAAGTATTAACGACACTTTCGCTAGCCTCAGGTAGTCTCAAGGCAAAGGCCCGTTTTGCTTTCTCTAATGCATTTTCACGAGAAAAACTTGTTATAAGCTCAGCCAAGATTTTTGCATTTAATTGTGATTGAGGAAGTAAGATGCCTGCCCCTTTATCTACTAAATAAGCCGCATTTGCTGTTTGATGATCATCAATTGCAAAGGGAAATGGAATTAAAATACTGGCAACACCGACTGCAGCTAATTCTGATACCGTCAACGCGCCTGAGCGACAAACCACAATATCAGCCCAGGCCAAGTGCGCCGCCATATCCTCAATAAAAGCTTCGAGTTTTACAGCCATAATGCCGCCGTAATTTTTTTTTGTTATTTCAAAATGTTTTGAGCCTGTTTGATGTACGATCTCACAAAAACCAGAGGGCAGTAAGCTTGCTAGCTTTGGAAAAGTTTCATTTATCGCTTGTGCACCGCGACTGCCACCTAAGACTAAAATACGTAAAGGCCCTGTGCGATGTTGAAAACGAATTTTAGGTGGAGGAAGTTGTAGAATGTCTTCACGTATTGGGTTGCCCGTTAAAATAGGATGGTATTTTTCAGGAAATGTGTGGGGAAAGGCTTGCATGATTTGTTTTGCAAAATGCGCTAGGATTTTATTAGTTGTGCCAGGAATCGCATTTTGTTCGTGAATGAATAAAGGAATTTTGAGTAACACTGCCGCCATACCGCCAGGGCCGCTGGCATAGCCACCTAACCCCAATACTTTGTCTACTTGAAGATGGCGTAATAGTTGAATGGATTGCACAAGAGAATAAATTATTTTAAAAGGCGCCATCAATTTTTTTAAAAATGATTTTCCGCGAAAACCTGCGATAGAAATAAAATATAAAGGGATAGAGGCTTTGGGGACGAGTGTGGCTTCTATGCCTTCATGTGTTCCTAGCCAAGCAACTTCAATGCCTTTTTTTTTTAACTGTTGTGCAATCGCAAGCGCTGGAAAAACATGACCTCCTGTGCCACCTGCCATGATTAAGATTTTCATAGATAGCTCAAATTTCTTTTTCTATTTTCATAATCAATGCGTATCAAAATAGAAATGGCAACACAAGAGATTAATAAACTACTGCCGCCGTAACTCATAAAAGGTAAAGTTAAACCCTTGGTGGGAAGTAACCCAGTGTTGACACCAAAATTAATTAAAACTTGTAAACTGATCCATAAACCAATGCCATAAGCGACATAGGCTGCAAAATCATATTGAAGTTCTTGTGCGCGTCGTCCGATCATGAATATGCGAATTGTTAAGAGTGCATAGGTTGCAATGAGAAATAGAGCGCCGAGTAAACCTAATTCTTCAGTTAATATTGCAAAAACAAAATCGGTGTGCGCTTCCGGTAAATAAAATAATTTTTGAATGCTTTCACCTAAACCTACCCCAAACCAATTTCCTCGGCCGAAAGCAATCAAGGATTGTGTAAGCTGATAACCGCTGTCAAAAGGATTTGCCCAGGGATTTAAAAAAGACGTTAAGCGTTGTAGTCGATAAGGTGAGGAAATGGCGAGAATGCTAAAAGCCGTCAATGATAATACCAATAATCCCATGAATTGCCCGAGGCGCGCGCCCGCTAAGAACATCATGCCCAAAGAAGTTGCCAGTATCACTGTGGCGGCGCCAAAATCAGGTTCTTTGAGTAATAAAATGCAAATAATGATGAGGATTAATAAGGGTTTGATAAAACCAATTAAGCGCTCGTGAACTTCTTCGCGATGGCGTACTAAATAACTGGCAAGGTATAAAATCATGGCGAGCTTCATGAATTCAGAAACTTGAATTGAAATAGGGCCTGCGCCTAGCCAGCGTGCGCTTCCGTTGACGTGTTTTCCTATGCCTGGAATTAATACAATAATCAATAAAAGTAAGCCTAAAATGAGTAATTGTGGCCCCAACTTTTGCCAAGTTTTAATAGGGATATTAATTGTAATGAGCGCCAAACCCAGGCCTAAGGCGAGGTAGATGAGTTGTCTTGTGAGATAACGAAAGGGGTGGTGGTAGAAATGCGTGGATAGGCTGATAGAGGTGGAGGCGACCATCAGTAACCCCATCAGCAGTAATATTGCCGTGGCAATTAAAAGATAGCGATCATAGAGTGTCACAGATTTCATTACTACGTTCCTCGTAATGCCCGGAAGCAACGAGCAAAAACTTCGCCCCGATGATGATAATCTTTAAACATATCAAGACTAGCACAAGCGGGGGAAAGTAAAACGATGTCTCCAGATTTTGAAATTTTAAAGGCCACGCGACTGGCTTCTTCTAAATCTCTTACATGAATGATTTCACAGCATCCTTTTAAAGCGTCTGCAATCAAAGGAGCGTCTTGTCCGAGTAATAACAGTGTTTTTACATGCGAAAGCACGGGTTCTTTTAAAAGTTCAAAATCGGCCCCTTTTCCAACGCCGCCTGCAATTAAAATGATTTTGCCTGATGTTGTCGTGCCTAGCCCTTGGATAGCGGCGAGGGTGGAGCCAATATTAGTTCCCTTCGAGTCATCATACCAATGAACGCCGTTTAAATTCCCTAACCATTGGCAGCGATGAGGTAAGCCAGAAAATGTTTGCAGGGCAGTTAATTTTGCTTGGCGTGGTAAATCCATTGTAGAGGCCAAGGCAAGTGCAGCTAGAGCGTTTAACCAATTATGTTTTCCCGAAATTTTCAATTCAATCACAGGCAATAATTTTTCATGGTGTTCTGCGAGATAGATTTCATTTTTTTCTGAAAGGAGATGAAAGTCAAATTCAGAAGAGGCGCCAAATGTTATTTTTTTAGAAACAGAATAGTGAGGGATGGTTGCCATGTCATCGCCATTGTAAATAGCTGTTTTACAATTTTTATAAATTCTTTGTTTTGATGAAATATAATTTTCAAGTGTCAGGTGTCGATCTAAATGATCAGGGCTAATATTTAAAACAGTGGCAGCATGTGCTTTGAGTGACTGTGTTGTTTCAAGCTGAAAGCTTGATAATTCCAAAACATAAAATTCAGGCGGAGGGTTTGTTAGTAAATCTAAAGCAGGGACGCCGATATTGCCACCGACAAGTCCTTTTCTATTTGCTGCAGAAAGCATATTGCCGACAAGGGTGGTGACAGTGCCTTTTGCATTAGAACCCGTGATTGCAATGATAGGGGCTTTTGCTTGACGTACAAAAAGTTCGATATCGCCGATGATGTTGATTTTTTTTTCTTGAATTTTTTTTAAAACAGAGTCAGGCAGTGCCAAACCTGGGCTCAGAATAATCTCGCTTGCTTTTTCTAAAATAGATTCGTAAAAATTTCCTAGAAAACACGGTGTGTCGGGGAACTCAAGTTTGAATTGAGAAAGTGAAGGCGGGTTTTCACGTGTATCGATAATTTGGAAAGGTATTTTTTCTCTTGAAAAAAAACGGGCACAAGATAGTCCCGTATTGCCTAAACCCAGAATAATCATTGTCATTATCAATTACCGTATTTTTAACGTGGCAAGACCACATAAGACAAGGACGAAAGTGATAATCCAAAAGCGCACGATAACGCGAGGTTCAGGCCAGCCTTTTAATTCAAAATGGTGATGCAGTGGTGCCATTCTAAAAATACGTTTGCCTGTTAGTTTAAAAGAAGCTACTTGCAAAATAACCGAGAGTGTTTCAAGCACAAACACGCCACCCATGATCAGCAGTACCAATTCCTGGCGTACAAAAACAGAAATGATACCTAGAGCTGCGCCAAGTCCAAGCGCGCCAACATCACCCATGAATACTTGAGCGGGATAGGTGTTAAACCAAAGGAAACCCAAGCCCGCACCCACGATAGCAGCACAAAAAATTGTGATTTCTCCTACGCCAGAAATAAAGGGGATACCCAGGTAACGTGCAAATTCAGCATTTCCTGAAAGATAGGCAAAAACACTTAAACCTGCGGCGACTAATACGGTGGGCATGATAGCAAGACCATCCAGACCATCTGTTAGGTTGACGGCATTGCTTGTGCCAACGATGACAAGATAAACAAATAAAATATAAAAATAACCCAGTGGTAAAAACCAATTTTTTACAAAAGGAATCAGTAAATGTGTTTCCGCTGGTGTTTGTGCCGTAAAAAATAAAAAAGCAGCACAAGACAAACCGAGTAAGGATTGCCAAAAAAACTTAGTGCGAGCAGACAAACCCTTTGAGTTTTTATAAATGATTTTGCGTTGATCATCCAACCATCCGATAGTACCAAAGCCCAGCATAATCAATAACGCTATCCAAATAAATCGATTACTTAAATTTCCCCATAACAAAGTGCTGCAAGTGATAGCAATTAAAATGAGTGCGCCTCCCATCGTAGGAATGCCGGCTTTTGAAAGATGAGATTGGGGGCCGTCATTACGAATTGCTTGGCCGATTTGATAATGATTCAATGAGCGAATGAGGAAAGGGCCTAAGAGTAAGGTCATGCTTAATGCAGTGATAACACTTAAAATGCTGCGCAAAGTGATATATTGAAAAACATGGAAGCCACGATAAAATTGTTCTAACAGAACTGAGAGCCAGACTAACATTATTCCCCCTTTAATGCCTCGACGACTTCTTCCATCTTTGTACTGCGCGATCCTTTAATTAAAACAGTATCTTTAGGCGTTAAGTGTTTTTTTAGATAAGCGATAAGTTCAATTTTGTTTTCAAAATGTTTGGCTGTTTTCTCATTGCCAAATGCTTTAACAGTATAGGCAGATAAGGGGCCTAGTGCGAGCAGGCAATGAATTCCTTTATTTTTGGCTTGTTTTCCGAGTTGTTCATGATAATAAACAGCATCAGATCCTAATTCCCCCATATCTCCTACCACGAGAATTTTATTGCCGGGTTGATGTGTTAAAAAATCCAAGGCAGCGAGGAAAGCGGTGGGGTTAGCATTATAGGTATCATCAAAAAGGGTTGCTTGATTAAAAGCCGTGTATCTGTTCATTCTCTTTTTTTCGGGGATGATGGATTCCAGGCCTTTTTTTACATCGGTTAAAGCTATTTCCAATGAGAGTGCTGCACAGGCGGCGGCTAAGGCATTCGTGACATTATGTTTTCCTAAGAGAGGGAGGGTAATGGAAGTAGTATCGTTACCATAATGTAAATTAAATTTTGGAAATCCCTCAGCTGTCATCACAATATCAGACGCATAAACATTATTTTTTTTAGTTAAACCAAAAGTAAAATATTTGCGATGTTGATTTTGTTTTTTAAAAAAATCATAGAATGTGTCATCATGATTTAGAATGGCGACACCTTCATCAGAAAGAGCATCATAAATTTCACTTTTTGCTTTTGCGACATCTTCCAAGGAGCCAAAACCTTCAAGATGCACGGGTGCAATAGTGGTGATAAGTGCAATGGTAGGTTTTGCTAAAGAGGCAACGTAAGAAATCTCACCCGGATGATTAGCGCCTAATTCAATCACTGCAAATTGATGTGTTTTTTTGAGTTGTAATAATGTCAGTGGTACACCGATTTCATTATTGAGCGTCCCTGTGGTTGCTAAGCTAGCTCCTTTTTGTGAAAGTATATTAGCAAGTATGGATTTTGTGGTTGTTTTTCCGCAGCTACCGGTGACTGCAATTAAAGGCAAGGTGAATGTCTGACGCCAAAGTTGTGCAAGTTGGCCTAAAGCTTTTATTGTATCTGGCACGATAATTAAAGGGATAGACGATGTGACCGCATGGGAAACGATGGCTGCTGTTGCGCCTTTCTCAATAGCCTTATTTAAAAGATCATGACCATCGAAATTTGCGCCACGAATAGCAATGAATAAAGCACCGGATTGTAATGTACGTGAATCGATACTCACATTATTGAAAAGAATATTTTTATGTTGAATAGGCTGGCGTAAGCAAGTTTGAATGAAATGTAAATCTAGCATGGGTGAACTCACGTCGTTCTATTTTCTAAAGCTAATTTAGCCTCAAGACTATCATTAAAAGGAATTTTTTTATTTCCAAGTTGTTGATAGTGCTCATGGCCTTTTCCGGCGATAAGCACGATGTCTTCATTTTTAGCGCAGTTTATAGCATGAAAGATGGCGCGTCGACGATCATGTTCAACGACAATATTATTTTTGTTTTTAAAACCCCTTAGAATTTCGTGGATGATTTCTTTAGGATCTTCATCTCGGGGATTATCATCTGTAAGAATAACGTTATCTGCATTTTTTTCTGCGATACACCCCATCATAGATCTTTTCATTTTATCGCGATTACCGCCGCAGCCAAAGACACACCACAAAGCGCCTTGGCAATAAGGGCGAAGGGTTTCTAAGGTTTTCTGCAGTGCATCGGGTGTATGAGCATAATCCACGATAATGAAGGGTTGATTTTTACTGCCTATTTTTTCCATACGTCCTGGAACAGGGTCAAGCTGGCTGAGCAGATGAAGTATTTCTGGCAGTGGAATAGGATAAGTACCCAAAACGCAGAGTGTTGCCAATAAATTTGAAAGATTGAATTTTCCTAATAAAGGACTATGAAACACGCCATCGCCCCAAGGTGTTTTGATGGCTGCGAAGACACCGTCTTTATTTGAATTAAAAGATTGAACATGTGTTAGGGGGTAAGAAGAAGAGGCTTTTTCGTGAAGACTGTAAGCCTGTTTTTTGATTTCTTCAGGAATAGTATCAAGCCAAGTTAAGCCATGAGGATCGTCGATGTTAAGTATTGCAGATTGCACAGGGTAGTCATGGAAAAGTGATTTTTTACATTGTGCATAGTCTTCCATCGTCCCATGATAATCCAGATGATCTTGTGTGAGATTTGTGAAGATGCCGACTTTAAATTTCAAGCCTTGAATACGTTCTTGTTTTAAAGCATGTGAAGATACTTCCATTGCAACACATCGTGCGCCCTGATCATGCAATTCACGTAAAATATGATAAAGCGTAAAGATATCGGGTGTTGTGTTATTAAGGGGATGTAAGTGTGCTCCTATTCCATAACCTAAAGTACCGATTACCCCACAAGGCGTGCCATAATCACGCAATGCGTTTGCGATGAAATGAGAACAAGATGTTTTTCCGTTTGTACCGGTAATACCAATTAAATCCAGCGTATGTTGAGGATGTTGGTAAAAGCGGCTTGCAATACAACCGAGATATTTTTTAAGATTTTGAATATAAATGAGGGGAATTTTCTTTTCTGCGTAATTCAGGATATCAACATGATTTTCATCAAGACTATCCGAAACGACAGCGCGAGCGCCTTTTGAAAGCGCTTCTTCCATAAAAATTTTCCCATGTTCTTTTAAACCTGGGATAGCGAAGAAAATGCTACCGGGTTCAACGGTGCGAGAATCCAATGTGATTTTTTCACACGTGATATCTTGTGTTTTGGAGAGTGTAACCCAGTCATGCAAAAGTAATCGCAAGCTAGGAAAATTTTTCATTTGCATAATTATTCACGTATGAGAGGTATGGCTAACAAACGTAATGTTTGGCTGGCGATATCGGCGAAGACAGGTCCTGCAGTATAACCGCCAAAATGCGTGTTGCCAGACAAATTATATAATACAACCGCGACGAGTAAACGAGGTTTATTGCTAGGAACGATACCGATAAAACTACTATTATAATTATGTTTCAAATAACCCTGAGGGCCTACACGAAAAGAGGTACTTGTTTTCCCTGCAACGGGGTAACCGGGTATACGTGCTAAGGGGGCGGTACCTCCTTTTTCAGTAACACCTTCCAACATTGTTAATAACTCTTTTGCCGTTCTTTGACTAAGCGCAGGTATGCCTTCAGGTACTATGGTAACGGGGGTGATGGAAAGGGGAATTTTCATGCCTTGATGAGCTAAGGTAGCATAAGCTTGGGCGAGTTGTAAAAGGGTGGCATCCATACCATAACCGAAAGACAAGGTCGCCAGTGTGAACGGCTTCCAAATAAAATGTTTTTTAAGTGAACCTGTTCTTTCCCCAGGTAAATTAATTTTTGTCAGTTCTCCGAAACCAAGTTTATGAAGTAATTTCCATAGACTCTCCTGTGGCAAGCTAAGCGTGACTTTTGTCACACCGACATTGCTTGAATATTTCAGAACAGAAGTGAGATCGATGATGCCCTTGTTATGGACATCACTAATTCGTTTTTTATCAACCATCATCCAACCTGGGCGAGTATCGACGAGTGTATTGGGTTGATATTTTCCGCTTTCTAATGCGTTGGCAATACTGAATGTTTTTATCGTAGAACCCGGTTCAAACACATCAGTGACAGCGCGATTACGTTTTTCTGATAATTTATTTTCTCGTTGATTAGGATTAAAAGAGGGGTAATTGGTGATTGCTAAAATTTCATTTGTGCGCGTATCTAAAACGATGACACTACCTGCTTCTGCATGGAATTTTTCTACGTTTTTCTGTAATGCCTGATAAGCGATATATTGAATTCGTCGATCGATGCTTAACTGCAGATCGTGACCTGGTTTAGGTTCGCGTAATACGTCAAGCTCGCTGATAACATGACCGAAGCGATCTTTTATTACTTTTTTAAAACCGGGGATGCCAGCCAAAGTTTGGTTATAGGCTAATTCAATTCCTTCCTGGCCTTCATCGTCGATGTTGGTAAACCCGATTAATTGTGCGCTTGCCTGGCTTTCAGGATAAAAACGACGAAATTCTTTTTGATAATAGATGCCGGGAATATCGAGTGCTTTCACATGATTGGCGAGTTTCGGAGAAATTTGACGTTTAATATAGAGAAATTCTTTTTGAGGATCGGATTTTATTTTCTGAGTTAATTGTTCTTGATTGATATTAAGTAATTTTATTAATTGAGGGATGGCGGGATGATCTAGTTTAAATTCCTGGGGGTGAATCCAAATAGAAATGACAGGCACGCTCATCGCCAAAGGTTCATGATTTCTATCGAAGATAATGCCTCGATAGGCAGGAATAGGGAGCACGCGCAGTGCACGCGCATCCCCTTGTTTTTGCAGAAAGGGATGTTTAAAGATAGTTAAATCGATAACCCGCCATGTAATTCCAAGAAAAGCCAACACTAGCAGTGTAAGGAGAAATCGATAGCGCCAACGAAAACGCTTGGGAGGCGGCATAGTTTATCCGAATACCTGTGATTACTTATTGTTTAGCGTATGAATTACTGTTGGCATTTGCATATGAAGCTGAGTTTCTGCTGTCGTTTTAAGTCGTTTTTGTGCCAGAAGAGTATTTTCTTCTAAAAGTAATTGATTATGTTTGATTTCCTGTACTTGTTGAAAATGTTGTAAGCGTTCAACCTCGCTTATTAAGCCACGTGTTTTTTCTTTTATGAAAATCACACCGAAGGCGCTTAATAGAATGCTTGTTATCAAAAAACTTGTGTAAAGCATTGTTTTTGAGATAACAAGTGCTCTGACGCCCCATGTTAATATCATTGTTTCTTGAGTTAATGTTTTAACTATCGTATTCATCTTATTTTCTCCGCGACACGCATCACGGCGCTTCGTGAGCGTGGATTCATTTTAACTTCCATGTGGTTAGGTCTAATTAATTTTCCAACTTTTTTTAATGTTGGGGTAAAGCCGGGTGCATGAGATAAAGGGATTTCTTTTGGAAGTACTTCTCCCACGCTATTTTTTGAAATAAATCGTTTTACAATTCTGTCTTCCAGCGAATGAAAACTGATAACGACTAAACGTCCGCCGGGTGCAAGCACATTGCTCGCTTGACCAAGACAAGTATTGAGTTCATCGAGTTCTTTGTTAATGAAGATCCGAATAGCCTGAAATGTTTTTGTTGCGGGATGTTGTCCTTCTTCCCAAGCTGGATGAGCTTCTGCAACAATTTTTGCGAGTTCTTTGGTTGTATGGATAGGGTTTTTACGTCTTGCATTAACGATGTGATGTGCGATACGTTTTGCAAAGCGTTCTTCGCCGAATTTTTTGAGAACGTCAAGCAATATGGATTCGGAAACAGTATTGATCCAAGTATTTGCTTTGAGTGTTTGTCTTTGATCCATTCTCATGTCTAACACACCATCCTTATTAAAACTAAAACCGCGAGAAGCGTTGTCTAGCTGTGGAGAAGAAACGCCTAAATCCAACAAAATACCTGTAATTTTCCCTTTTAAATCTAGAGAAGAAATAATCTTTTCCAGATCGCTGAATGTGTTATGAAAAATCTGAAATCGTTTATCATAACCCAATTCTTTTACTGCCATTTCAACTGCTTCATGATCTTTATCAAACGCGAATAATTTTCCTGATTTATTTAATTTTTCTAAAATTGCTTTACTGTGTCCGCCTCGTCCGAAGGTTAAATCAAGATAAATACCCTCAGCTTGAGTCAGTAAATTTTTCAAGACCTCGTTAAGTAACACAGGTTTATGTAATGTTTCCATATTAGATTTCTTTCGAAACTTCGTCTTTTGATTGATGGCTGCGTTGCATTTTGTCCTCGGTGCTCATTTATTCTCGTATAAACTCCGCGCCTCGGACTTGCAATGCGCCTTGCCCTCAACACAAAATACTCAATTTCGAAAGAAATCTATTTTTATTACAAGGAAATTGATTGCAATTCAGGAGGAACAGGTTCGCTGAGATTGGTTTCTTCTAAGAGCCATTTTGTTCTGTGTTCTTCCCATTGAATTTGATCCCAAATTTCAAATTTTTTTCCTTGTCCTACGAAAATAATATGTTTTTCCAAATGCCCATGTTGTCGCAAAAGGGGAGGTAATAGCACGCGCCACTGTGGATCGATTTCTAATTCTGTTGCATGACCTATCAATAATCGTTGAATGCGACGCGTTGCAGGATTGAAACTAGGTAATGCTTCTAATTTCTTTTCTATGTTTTCCCATTCAGGAAGTGGGTAAAGTAGCAAACAAGGAGATTCCGTATCGATTGTGACGACTAATTCTTTGACTTCTTGCTGTGCCAATTTTTCACGAAAGCGGGAGGGGACGGCAATCCGTCCTTTTGCGTCAAGGTTGACAGCATGAAGTCCACGAAACATTGAAGTAACCCCATCTAATTCCACTTTTCACCACATTTACCCACTAAGCAACACTATAGTTCAAGCTTTTCTTTTTCGCAAGAAAAACTCTATTTATGACGAGTGAGAGGGTGTGACGAAAAAAGGGAGGGGCGAAAAAAAAGCCCGCTGAAAGCGCGGGCTTTTTTGAAGGCTTTTTTAATTAAGCGAACTTCACGCCCAATCGAATCAAGCCAGTTGTTGCGTTGTGATGGTTACCAAATGCTGTTGTACCCAGTTGGTTACCGGCATAGTCAGAATCATAGTACAGATCGAAACCAAGATCTGTGAAACGAGAGATATTAACCATGTATTGACCTTCATAACGGTATTGCGGGATACCAAAAGCACCTACACCTGCCGCTTCACCGGATTGTTGATAGCTGAGCCCAACACGTGATTGATGTTGCATCGTGAGGAAGCTATAACCTAAATCCAAGCCTGCAGCCCAAGGTTCAGCACCAAAAGTTTGTAAAGTACTGTTTTTATAGTACTGAACATCAAGGTTACTGAATCGTTCGAGTGTTTGAACATAGCGAAGTTTTGCATCGAAAGGACCACCGAAGAGGTCAGCATCGACAGCAATACCCCCTACGCGATTATGATAACCATTAGCAGCTAAAGAGCCTGTAACAGTGGTGGATTGATAAACTGGGCCACCTAAGTTCAGGTTACTACCGCCTGTGGTTTGAACGTAGTTAACATCAGCCATGTTATTGAGGTAGTCAACGTCAATATTGTAACCCCAATTATCATAACTGTTTTTGAGGCCTACTTTTGCACCATAGTTGTTAAGGTGATGTGGTGTAATACCGGTTACTTTGCTAGCTTGCCCAGGAATACCTTGGAAGCCGAAAATGGCTGCGTTGAAGCCTGTACCACAGTCAACAAAACCTGCTGTTGCAGCATTGGCTTTGGTTTGGCTTAACAGTTGTGTGAATGAGTAAACCATAGGGTATACGTCGTATTCACCAAACTGAACGTTCTCAACACCGGCCATGAGGTAGTAAGGATACTTGTTGAAGTTTCCTAAAATTACATAACCTTCATTTAAAAGAGGTTGTGCAACTTGGTATTGGTGTGTTTGATTAATGGGATAAGAGTTGTAAGCGAAATCCAAATGTGCTTTGGTATAATCACTCACTGTAGCATCAACAAACAAGTTTGCCGTTGTTACAGAGATTGTCGTTGCGCCTCCAGACGCTCCGCCAAAAGAATCTAAGTTTGTTACTAGTCGATTCGTTGTGGCTGAGCTTAATGCGGGTGTTTTATTGCTGGCAATCGCATCAATGTAAGTCAATCCACTTAATGTAATTCGGTTCCACCATCCATCTTGTGTGAAACCACCAGGTTGGTTCTGTTCAACTATGGCTTGCAATTTTGCAACATTTGCTTTCATTGCATCGAGTTGCGCTTGTGTGTTGGCATTATCTGAAGCTGCTGCCAATACAGGACCACTTACCAGAACCAACATTGAAGCAACTATCGGTTTTAATTTCATGCTTGTAAATCTCCTTGTTACCAATTGGTTTAAGTCTAAGGGAAACGGCCGTCTGCTAAGTAGATATCTTGCTTAACATAACTTCCTTACTCTTTGCCTTCTTAAAAGTGAAACTCGTAAGAAGACTTTTTTATACACCGGGAAATTGCACCGCTTCCCAACGTCATGCAAACCCCTGTCTTGACATCTTGCATAAAAAACACGTCAAACAATGAAGACGCATTCTTTAAACAAAAATTCTTATAGCATACTTTCTTAAGTTATGCTTGCGAACTTCTCTAAAAAATCCTTTTTCGGTTACAAACAAATCAATATTTAGGTCGTTGTGGTTAAAGTTTAACTTCATCAGCCAAGTAATGTTCAAAATTCATTTCATAGAAGTTCTTGAAAAAAACTATTTCAAATTACTTATTTAATGTCAATAGTTCTTTTTTTTAAACAATAAAAAATTTTTATTTTTTAAAAATAAGTTTATTTAAAAATGTTTTTATTATGATGTTGCCTTAGAAAAATCACGGGATATTCTAATATCCTTGTGATTGAGATGCAACTTCAAAATTAAAAAATTAAAGTGCGTCACCTTTCGCGGATAAATAATGAGCTACACCATCCGTTGTTGGTTTCATGCCTGTTGCACCTTTTTTCCAACCTGCAGGACAAACTTCACCTTCTTTATCGGCAAATTGCACAGCGTCTATAAGTCTTAATAACTCATCGATGTCTCTTCCAATCGGGAGATCATTAACGATTTGTGAACGTACTATGCCGTTTGGATCAATAATAAAAGCGGCGCGGAGTGCGACACCTGCTTCTGGATGCTCAATACCATAAGCTTGACATACAGTGTGTTGAATATCGGCTGCAAGAGTGAATTTTACTTGGCTGATGCCACCTTTGTTTACCGGCGTGTTGCGCCAAGCTAAATGTGTAAATTGAGAATCTATCGAAATAGCAATAACTTCAACATTCCGTTTTTTGAATTCATTCATGCGGTGATCTAAAGCAATTAATTCTGAAGGACATACAAAAGTAAAATCTAAAGGATAAAAGAAAAGTAAAGCATAGTTGTCTTTGATGGCATCATGAAACTTAAATTCTTGAATAAATTGCCCTCCGGGGTTTACTGCAGAAACACAAAAATCAGGGGCTTTTCTGGTAACAAGGACGCTCATGTTGTTTACTCCTATTTTTAAAATGCTTATTTCTGTAATTCGCTACAGGCTGCTTTAATTTTTTCTTGCAATTCACCTGTCTGTGAAAGCGCAGACATAATATCACAACCTCCAATTAATTCACCTTGAATATAAAGTTGTGGGAAGGTGGGCCAATTTGCATACTGAGGTAGAGCAGCACGAATGTCTGGGTTGGCAAGCACATCAATGTGGGCAAACTCAGCATCGCAAGAAATGAGAATGTCTACCGCTTTTTTTGAAAAACCACATAAGGGTTGTTGCGGCGTGCCTTTCATGTAGAGGATGATTGAATGATTGTTAATTTGATTTTTAATTTTTTCTAATACATTCATAAATAAGAATCTCACATACATCGTAAAAAGTTGCCTAGAATAACATAAGATATTTGCTTGCGTAATAGAGTTGACTTGGTTATGATCCTGACCTTCAAAAATAAGCCCTTTTTAAGAGGATTGTTATGCAAGCGGAAATTCATCCTAACTACCGTGAGATCAGCGTGGAATGTTCTTGTGGGAATCGTTTTAACACGCGCTCGACACTGGATAAAGAAGCACTTCGTATCGAAGTCTGCTCTCAATGCCATCCTTTTTATACGGGCAAACAAAAGATTGTAGATGCCAGCGGTCGTGTTGATCGCTTCCGTCAAAAATATGGATCTCGCTCAGGTGCAGCTAAGGCAGAGCATGAAACAGCACAAAACAAAGAAGGGAAGGAATAGTTTACCCTGGTGTCTGTTGTCCCTTCTTGTTTTTCTCATCGACCGTGTCAGTAAATATTATGTTTCCCATTTTTTTTTATTTGGGGAACCGCACCCACTCATCCCTTATTTGAATATCATGCTGGTTTTCAATAAGGGAACTGCTTTTAGTCTCTTAAATCAAGGGAAAGCGTGGGAGTTTTGGTTTTTAACGCTGATCGCCTTGGTTGTTAGCGCGATGGTTTTAGTTTGGCTGTTTTGTTTGCCGCGCCAGGCTTATTGGCGTGCCTGTGCTTTATCTTTGATCTTAGGTGGTGCTTTAGGGAATATTTGGGATCGGATTTCTCTGGGATATGTCATCGATTTTATCGATGTTCACTTCAAAAGTTATCATTTCGCAACTTTTAATATTGCAGATGCCGCTATCACTATAGGGGCAATGTTGCTAGTGTTAGAGGCTTTTTCTCAAAAAAACGACGCTTTGTGTTAAACTTATCTTACATTACGTTTGACTTTTGGAAGTAAAAATCCATGTTTAAAAGTCAGCCCCCAAGCACTGCTCAAAAAAATACAATAAAAGAACCCGAGTTAACCCCTATTTATACCGGGGAAGAATTACTCGCGACAGAACGTCGTCAACAATTATTGAAAATCCTACCGTCCCTTTCTCAACTTCCACCGCGAGAGTATCAGTCTTTGTATCTTAAATTGGTGGAGTTTTTTGCTGAATTTGTACAGTCTCTCCCGGAAACACGACATGGTTATTATCCTTATGCAGGTGGCTTGCTCGATCATGGCTTGGAAAGAGCCGTCAGGGCGGTGGCATTAAGTCGAAATTTCATGGGTTCTGAAGAGGGAGACACCAAAGAAGTTTTACTCAAACAAGCTCGATTACGTTACGCTATTTTCTCTGCGGCACTTTTATATGATTTAGGAAAGCTTGCTACAAAATTAACAGTGATGATGACGGGACGTCACAATGCACCTGCTAACTTATGGTGCCCTTACGAAGGTTCAATGCTGGGGTTGGGAACGCATTATCAATATGTTTTTGAAAAAGAAAATTGGGATTATCTGCGTGTGATGATAACACCACTTTTGGCGCGACAGCTGATGAAAAGCGCAGGAAAGAAAATTCATAAAGAAAGTTTTGTCACGGTGTCAGATGGTTTTATCTGGATCGCTCAAGATAAAGAAATATTAGAAACATGGTTTGCCTTTTTTAAAGAAGATTCGACACAAATGAATTCTGTTCTTTCTATTATTCCTTTGGCAGATGCGCAAACGATTGCGAATTATTTTGATTTGGACCGTCCTCTCCAAGAACTTGCGCAACCCACCGCATCATTTTGGGATAAGTACGGTGCTGCAATACAACAGTTTACCGATGAGATGAGCAGGGCTGCAGAGGTAGATAAAGCGATAAAACGTAAGGTTACAAATGAAAAAATAACAAATGAAAAAACAATACGTGTGACAGATGAGGCAGTAAAAACCACTAGAAATACAGAAGACAATAAAATGCAAGATAATATTACTGTAGATGAAAATCAAGTAACGTACCGTGAAAAAGAGCTTCCTTTAGAAATGCGTCCTTTGGAGGACATGGCTTCTGTGGTGGCTTCAAGAAAGGCAGCAACGGTTCCTGCAACTTTGGCGGCAGGGTTAGCGTTTTTTCGTTGGTTGATGAATTCAGTGCGTGATCACGTTTTGAGTGTTAATACGCATAATTCTATGATTCATCGTGTGAACGAGGGTGTGCTGTTGACACAGGAATTGTTTCAACAATTTGTAAACACACAAACACAATATAAAAACGTTGATGCTATCCGAAAACAGTTGGTTGATTTGGGATTTGTGTTAATGAACGGTGCAAATAAATCTTCGTTTCAGTATTCTGTGGATCGTCCCGGTATTTCAGAAAATAAAGAAGGCATGATTTTACGTAATGCTTATTTGATTTTTCAAGAATTGCCGCCCGTCAATAAAACACTACATTTGGTGGGTGAATCCTTGAAAAATTTTGCAACCAGTAAAATTATTTTGCAGAATTTAGCAAATGAACTTCCTGGTGTGAATAAAACATTATTGCCAGGGTCGAAAAGAACAGGTCAGTCATCCTAATGTCTACGTATGTGATCGGTGATATCCAAGGATGTTATGATGAATTAAAAAATTTATTAAAACTTTTTAATTTTAATCCTCAAAAAGATTGTCTTTGGTTTTGCGGTGATCTTGTAAATCGAGGTCCCAAATCACTGGATGTATTGCGTTTCGTGCAAGATTTAAAAAACAAAAAAATAGTGTTAGGCAATCATGATTTTCATTTGTTGGTTGTCAGTGAAAATCCGCACTTATTAAGCAATGAAGATACCTTTACCGATGTGCTTGGTGCATCTGATCAAAAAGCCTTGTGTGTTTGGTTGAAGCAGCAAGCTTTATTACACTATGACGCTGAATCGGATTATGTGTTGGTACATGCCGGTCTTGCGCCTCAGTGGGATTTGGCGCAAGCGCAAGCGTGCGCGGCTGAGCTAGAAACATTTTTAAAAACCACTGCTTATGATGAAGCGTTTTTAAAAAATATTTATGATAATAATGAACCGCGCTGTTGGTCTGGACAGTTGACGGACGTTGAAAGATTGCGTTTTAGTTTAAATTGTTTTACGCGGTTACGTTTTTGTGATGAAGAAGGTAATGTTCATTTGGAGTATAAAGGCCCCTTGGGTTCTCAGCCTGAAAATTTATTGCCTTGGTATGAGATTTCTTGGCGTAAAAATAAAAATTTAAAAATTTTGTTTGGTCATTGGTCTGCATTACAAAAAACGAAAGTTCGATCGCAAAGTGTTTTTCCTTTGGATACAGGTTGTGTGTGGGGCGGTCAACTGACTGCCTTGTGTTTAGAAACAAGAAAATATTATCAGGAGTCTTGTCCAGTTTATGCAAAATATTAAAGAATTTAACCGTGGTGTTGTAACAGTAGATCCAAAAAATAAAACTGCAACAACAGTGATTTTATTGCATGGCTTAGGGGCGGATGCCAGTGATTTGTCTTCGATGTCGATGTATCTTCAATCTTCTCAAGAAAACATTCGTTTTGTTTTTCCTAATGCGCCGATACTGCCTGTTTCTTTAAATGGGGGTGTGAAAATGCCCGCTTGGTTTGATATTTTGGGTTTGACGGAAGATTCAGAGCAAGATGAACAAGGCATCCACCAAGCAAAAATATTTATAGAAGCCTTGGTTGATCACGAACACTCACGTGGGATTCCTTGTGAACGTATTTTCTTGGGCGGTTTTTCTCAAGGAGGGGCTTTGGCTTTGTATGCGGGTCTTCACTCAGCTAAAAAAATGGGGGGTGTGATAGGGTTGTCAACGTATTTGCCCATCGCAGATAAATGGTCGCCAACACACACCATTTCAGTGTATATGGCGCATGGCAAAGTTGATCCTTTGGTTCCCTTGGCTTGGGGGAAGATGGCAGCCGATCATTTGCGTAATTGTGGCTGTGATGTAACTTGGCGTGAATATCCGATTGCACATACGATTTGCGAAGAAGAATTGCTGCATCTGAAACAGTGGTTGGAAGAAAGATTAAATCAAAACACAGGGTGCCTCTAAAAATTAAATTCATGGCGATAAAGTATGAAAAAACCTCCTCAAAATGCTCATGTATTATTTATAAACTGCGCTTTTTCGTCTGTTTTTTCTACCTTTCTCGCGCATGATTTTAATTTTAAGAGGCGCCCTACATGAAACCTTTTTTAAAATGGGCAGGCAATAAATATCGTATTGTTGAGCAAATAAAAAAAACATTACCGTCGGGAGGGCGGCTTATAGAACCTTTCGTTGGTGCAGGCGCTGTTTTTCTTAATACGCATTATGAAAAATATTTATTGGCTGATCTAAACGCTGATTTGATTTTTCTTTATTCTTTTTTAAAAAAAGAAGGCGCTTCTTTTATTCAAGATTGTAAATTATTTTTTTCTTCAGAAAATAATAATGAAAAAAAATTTTATGAAATAAGAGATTTATTTAATACGACAGAAGATAGCCGTTTGAAATCATTATTGTTTGTTTATTTGAATAAACATGGGTTTAATGGACTTTGTCGCTATAATGCCGCAGGAAAATTTAATGTGCCTTGGGGGAAATATAAAAAACCCTATTTTCCTGAGAAAGAAATGCAAAGTTTTTATTATCATGCGAAAAACGCCTTGTTTGGGTGTGCTGATTTTGAAAAAATCATGCATTCGGCTTGTGTCGGTGATGTGATTTATTGTGATCCCCCTTACGTGCCGCTTTCTGAAACTGCTCATTTTACAAATTACACCGCGCATGTTTTTGGCGTTGAACAACAATTAAAATTAGCAAGCCTTGCTGAGGCGCTTCAAAACAAGGGTATTTCTGTTGTTATTTCAAATCATGATACGGATTTTACAAGAAAAATATACGCTAAAGCTGAAATTTTACAGTTTCAGGTGCGGCGTTTCATCAGTTGTGACGGGAATAACCGTCTGAGAGTGCCTGAGTTGCTAGCCTTGTTTTAAGCTTATTTTCTGTAGTTCGCATATCACTACTGCGACAAAATAGAGTCGATTTTTACGTGAGCTTCGGTTTCTGCTGAATAATCTATGTCTGCTATCTTAAAACCAAATAAGCGATAAAAATCATTACAGTAACCTTCAATATCAGTTAACTCTTTTAAATTTTCAGTGGTGATCAAGGGCCACTGCTGGGCTATTTTTTTTTGGATGTCTGTTTGCATTTCCAGATCGTCAATGCGAATTTGACCTTGCTTATCACAAACAAAATTTCCAGAGGTATAAAGAAAATTTTTAAATAATCGATAAATTTGTTCGATGCACCCTTCATGCGTGCCTTTCTCTTTCATGAATTTAAAAAGCAAGGAAAGATATAGCGGTACCACGGGGATAGCAGCGCTGGCTTGTGTGACAACACCTTTGTTGACGGATAAGAGTGCTTGGCCATTCAGTATTTTTAACGTTTCATTTAATCGATGGGCAGTTGCAAGCAAATGTTCTTTGGCTTTGCCTATCGTGCCGTTTTTATAAATGGCATGTGTGAGGGTTGGACCTACATAAGAATAAGCAAGTGTTTTAATGCCAGGCGCCAGTAAATTTTCTTTTTTTAAAAAATCAATCCAAAGCGCCCAATCTTCTCCACCCATGACGTCAATAGTGTGTTTTGTTTCGATTTCAGTGGCAGGCTCTATCGTGATGGGTTTGACCTCAAAGCGAAATGCATCAACTGTTTTACCCGTAAAAGGATGCCCTATGGGTTTTAATACAGAAGAGGCAGTTTCGCCAGTGTCAGGATGGGTGCGTCGCGGTGAGGCCAAGCTATAAATGATTAAATCTACTTGCTTGAGATCATCACGAATTAATTTTGCAACCTTTTCTTTAATGGCATGAGAGAAGGCATCGCCATTAATGCTTTTTGCATAATGATGTTCACGATGTGCAATGGTTTCAAAAGCCGCAGTGTTATACCAACCTGCCGTTGCTGTGCGTTTTTCATCGGCTTCTTTTTCAAAAAAGACACCGATGGTTTTAGCACCTGCGCCAAAAGTGGCTGTGATGCGGCTTGCAAGTCCATAACCCGTGGAGGCACCGATGACAAGCACTTGTTTGGGGCCTTTGAACGAACCTTGAGATTTGACATAATTGATTTGTTCTTCCACGGCTTTAAAACAACCTTCTGGATGCGCTGTTGTGCAAATGAAACCACGAATTTTAGCTTGAATGATCATTTAGATTTTCTCTTTTATAAAAAAATCAGAGTATAGCAAAATAACTTAAGGAGTGTAGGGAGGGTGGGGTGTTGAATCAGTATTATGAACAAGGTCTTGCTGCGTTTTGTGCGCGTGAGTTTGAGCGGGCTATTTCTTTTTTTCAAGAAGTATTACGCGTTGAGTCTTGCCATCTTGAAGCGACGCGTTTAATGGCATGGGCGTGTATTGAGTTAGGTTGGTATGAGGAAGCAGTTCGCGGTTGCGACAAATTAATAGCATTAAATTATCAAGTGATGACAGCTCTTTATAATAAGGGTGTTGTGTTGCTAGGTCAGATGCGTTTGCTTGAAGCAAAGATATGTTTTGAAAAAATTGATTCACATGACCCTAATTATATTAATGCGCAAATCAACTTAGCTGTGTTGCATTTAAAATTAGGGAATAATAAAAAATCTGTTTTCTATTATCAAAAGGTATTGAGCATACTGCCTGGGCATGAGCATGCTAATTATATGATAGCCGCGTTAACAGGAAAAAATATTTTTAAAAAAACTCCAAAAGAATTTATTCAGCAGTTATATGCAGCTTATGCGGCTAATTATGAATACGACATGCTGGGTCAGTTAAATTATCGTGTGCCTGAATTGCTTAAGAATTTTTTTTTAAAACATTCTATGTTGAAAAATAATTTAAAATCTGTTTTAGATTTAGGATGTGGCACAGGTTTGGCGGGACAATGCTTTAAGCCCTTTGCTAAAGAATTAATCGGCGTTGATCTCTCTTTAGAGATGTTGCAAAAATCAAAAGAAAAAAATATTTATGAGGAATTACACTGCATGCAGATGGAGCAATATTTATTGACATGTAATAAAAAATTTGACTTAGTGTATGCCTCGGATTCTCTTATTTACACAGGCGATCTTTCACATTTATTTTCTCTAGTGCAGGCTGTGTTATTACCCAAATCTTATTTCTTATTTTCTGTGGAAGCAAAGGAAGAAAACAATATTTCCTATCGGTTAAATGAAACAGGTCGCTTTTCTCATGAATTAAGCTATTTGGATTTTCTCGCAAAAAAAGCGGCTTGGGAATGGTTGGCGAGAGACTCAGTGGTGTTACGTACGCAACATGATGAATCTGTTCAAGGGTTTCTTGTTTTATTGGGCCGAGATTAAACTTTGAATATTAATAAAAAATTTCAATTTTCATTTTACGATAGCTTGATAATTGCAGCTGCTTTGAGAATGAAGTGTGTGGTTTTGTACTCAGAAGATTTACATCATGATCAGCTTATTTTGGGTTTAAAAATAAAAAATCCCTTTTGAGTTTTTGTTCGCCTAGAATTGACAAATAGGCATTTTAAGCTTATTCCCATGTGCATCTTCAGGGTCGGGTGTGATTCCCAACCGACGGTAATTTTATTCTTAGGAATGAAGGGGTCTTCTAAAAATTAGAAATTTTGCGTTAGAGCGAGGTGCGCTCATTTTTAAAAACGGCAGTTGAAAAGCGAGTAACTGAGTATTTAAAAAATTCGTGTAACAACGAAATAAAAGGTATTAAATAAAGTTACATCAAAATCAAATAACAAGTGCATGTTCGACTTTATTCTGTGCTTAATATTTCAGGCGCGGGACTATTTGAATTTCTCTAATCCCTTCATTACTTGTTTTACCAATGCTTTCACAAAAGCAGCATCAACAACAGCGTGCCCCAGTAATACTCTAAAAAAGAGTGCACCATAAAGTTGATCTAATGTAACTTCTATATTGATATGCGTTCGTAATTCTTTACGTCTGATCCCCTGTTCTAATATCCCGCGACCCTCATTGCGTCGCGTCATAACGAAATGATTTTGAAATGCTTTTGCAATCTCTGTATTAGGATCAGAGGTGGCAATAATGGCAGTGAGATTGCGTCCTTGACGCGAAGATAAAGTTTCAGCGACTAGACATAATTGTTCTTCTAATGAATGCAGTACGGAACGCGTCTTTTTAAGCTCGGGATGTAATGTGCGTTCATCCATAAGCGTAGCCATCGCCACTGCGTGTCGATTGGGCCAGTATCTGTAAACCGTGGGCTTCCCTACTCCTGCACGCCTGGCCACGGCTTCCATTGTAACTCCGCTTAAACCGAGCTCATTCATTAAATCACGTGCGGCTTTTAATATTGCTTTGCGAATCTTTGGGCTGCGTGGACGCCCAGGAGCTTTAGAAATATTATCTTTTATCTTGACGGGAGAGACCATTTATGGAACTATCCGTAACGTAATTTAATTCAACCATTGTAACAAGGAATTTGTATGCTTACCATAATTTTAGATAACCCGTTATCGCCCTATCTCATCGTGCGCAATGCAGCACAAGCCATTAAATTTTATGAAACTGTTTTAGGAGCCCGTGAAGGTTTTCGGATCTCAGAGCCCAATGGAAAAATTGGACACGCTGAACTTTTTATTGCTGAATCGAAATTTATGTTAGCCGATGAATATCCAGATTTTGGTGCGTTGGGGCCTGATTCAGTCGGAGGAAGTCCTGTCTCCTTACACCTTTATGTTAAAGACATTGATGCCATCATGGCGCTTGCAGAAAAACACGGCGCCACAATATTGAAATTTCCTAAAGATGAATTTTTTGGTGATCGTAGTGGTTTATTTCTTGATCCATTTGGACATCGATGGCATATTGCTACGCGCAAAGAACATGTTTCTCCTGAAGAAATGCAGAAACGTTTTAATAATGCGATCCAGCAATAAAACCAATAGGATGAGATTTTCAGGGAAAGCAAATGCCTCCAATACTGCTTCTTTAGGTATGGTTTTGATTTAATTCGTGATGCTGTTTTAAACTTTTTTCAAAAAAGAAAATTTCTAAAAAATTATATTAATTTTTTTCAATACCCCTCTCTGCGACAATTGTCTCCTACAGAGCTAATACTGTGATAGCGTTTTTTATGAAGTGTGCGGTTTTATACTCAGAAGATTTACACCATGACCAGCTTATTTTGGGTTTAAAAATAAAAAATCCCTTTTAAGTTTTTACTCGCTTAGAATTGACAAATAGGCATTTTAAGCTTATTTTCATGAGCATCTTCAGGGTCGGGTGTGATTCCCAACCGGCGGTAATTTCGTTTTTAGGAATGAAAGAGCCCGCGAGCCTTTCTAAGGCAGATTTGGTGAAATGCCAAAGCCGACGGTAAAACCGCTTTAAGTATAAGAGGTTAAAGTCCGGATGAAAGAAGATTTTAGAAAAGTAAGCTCTTACTTTTCTTTTTTCTATTTTTCTCCCCGAAGTTATTTTATGTTATAGGGCACCTCTAAAAATTAGAAATTTTGCGTTAGAACGAGGCGCGCTCATTTTTAAAAGCGGAGTTTACAAGCGAGTAAATGAGCATTTTAAAAATGAGTGCAACAAAGTTATAACGCAAAAAGACAATTTTTAGAGATGCCCTTTAGGGGTTGTCACTTTGAATACCGCGTCCTCACACCTTTCTTATATGTCACTTGCCTTGAGCCTCGCAAAGCAAGGCGCATTGACTGTGTCACCTAATCCTCAGGTAGGTTGTGTCATTGTGAACGAAGCTTGTATTGTCGGTCAGGGATTTCATCAATATGCGGGTGAGCCGCATGCAGAAATTCATGCTTTGCAAAAGGCAGGGAAAAAAGCCCAAGGCGCAACAGTCTATGTGAATTTAGAGCCTTGTTGTCATTATGGAAAAACACCACCGTGTACTTCGGCCTTGATCCAAGCGGGTATTAAAAAGATATATATTGCCTGTTCCGATCCCAATCCGCTTGTAAGTGGGAAGGGTATTGCTGCTTTGCGTGCGGCAAACATAGAAGTAGAGTTAGGTTTGTGTGAGGCGCAGGCGCAAACGTTAAATGAGGTTTTTTTCCATTTTATTCAACATCGTCGTCCCTTTGTTATTCTTAAATGGACGATGTCTGTTGACGGTAAAACCGTTACGCATCCTAAAGATATCCGACAAATTTCAAGTGAAGATGCGCAGAATCACTTACATCAGTTGCGACATGGTGTAGATGCAATTTTAATTGGTGCGCATACGGCGCGTTTAGATAACCCTTTATTAACAGTCAGAAAAGAAAATTTTGTGGGTAAGCAACCCTTGAGAGTTATCTTGTCGACGCAAGGCGATTTGCCTTTGGATTTAAAATTATTTGATCCACAATTGCCTGGAAAAACAATACTGATGACAACTGAAAATGTGAAATCATTTCCCTCGCATGTGGAGGTCATTGCATTTAAAAAAGATAAAACAGGGAAAATTAAATTACAGGATGTGTTAAATGTGCTGGGCGAGCGTCAAATTACGAGTTTGTTGGTTGAAGGGGGAATGCAAGTACATCAACAATTTTTTCAAGAAAAACTCATCAATCAAATTTGTTTTTATTTGTCACCTGTCGCTATTTTCTCATTTGAAAATAAAATAAAACTTGAAAATTTTAGTTTTGTAAAAACAGGTTCTGATTTGTTTATTGAAACAAGGTTGGCGTGATATGTTTACAGGTATTGTGGAGTGCGTGGGAAATATTAAAAAAGTTGTTTCACAAAAAGATTGTTTACACTTGACGATTGCGCCCAAACTTGTGTTCGATGATCTGAAATCAGGAGACAGTGTCGCAATTAACGGTGTGTGTTTGACTGTCACAGCATTTTCTCTGGATGATTTTGATGTCACTGTGGTGCCACAAACACAGCTTGTAACTAATTTAAGTGAATTAAAGCAAGGGGATGATGTTAACCTTGAAAGAGCAATGAAATTGCATTCTCGTATCGGTGGGCATTGTGTGCAAGGTCATGTGGATGCAGTAGGATGTATCGTTAGTTTAAAGGCAGAGGGTGCTGCATGGTTGGCTGTGATCAGTTTGCCCGCTGAAATAGAAAAATATGTCATAAAAAAGGGTTATATCACGATCGATGGTATGAGTATTACCGTGATAGAGGTGATGAAGGGATTTTTCTCTGTGACCTTCATTCCTCATACACAAGCGATGACGGTGGTTAATCGTTATGTTGAGGGGTGCCGAGTGAATATTGAGGTGGATATGTTGGCAAAGTATGTGGAACGTATTTTTGGAGGCAGAGTAAGAAATGAAGTCTGCAATTGAACGTGTTGAAAAGGCGATAAATGAGTTTCGTGAAGGAAGAGTCGTGATATTAACGGATCATCCTGATCGTGAGAATGAGGGTGATTTTATTTTTCCTGCAGAGAAAATCACGCCTGAGGTGATAAATTTTATGATGCG
>Ga0155457_119_pt1 | contig 49481 bp, 41 predicted proteins | sample RifCSPhighO2_12_FD_107115 | JGI IMG/M metagenome (GOLD analysis project Ga0155457, IMG submission 107115) | Gammaproteobacteria bacterium RIFCSPHIGHO2_12_38_15
ATGAACATTACGATTATAATAAAAATCCTTTCTTATTTTTCCGCAATAAAAATGATAAATCAATAAACCCATCACCAACGCTAATTTGATATAAAGCCATGTCGGATAAAACGAATAAAAACGCAATAATAACAATCCAAAGAAAACAGTGAAAAAAGCACTGGGCATCATAATTGCATAATAAAGTTTTTTTTCCATTATCTTAAAACGCTCGACGCTTACCCTGTCTTCTGCCATCGCGTGGTATACAAACAAACGGGGTAAATAAAATAAACCCGCAAACCATGCCACCATAGAAATAATATGAAACGCCTTCAGCCAAAGCATCATTTTTCCTTAATAAATTATCAAAAAAAATATAGTCTATTTTTCATACATTTTTAGAAATTTCAACTATATTTAAATTGTTAATTTTCATGGAGGGAAGTCATGCCTGACGAACAAGGAAAACCTCCCCTGGGATATAAAATAAAATCTCAAGACGATTTAACAATCACAAAAGATAGCATGGGGGTAGAAAAATCAAAACATACTGTTACACAAGCTCGAAAAAACCCAAAACCAGAAAAACTAGAAAACCCTGAAAAAATACAAAAAAAACGTTTTGCAAAAGAGAGCAAGCATGCTTTTGAAGCAGGTATTGCAAGTTTTTATCGTTATCTTTTAGGGCCTGATCGTGCTCCAAAAACACGAAGTATTAGAGATTTTGGCATTCTTTCCAATAAAATTCCTGGCTTTACTACTTTTACAGATGCCGCTGATGATTATTCTAATCCCTGCCATAGATTAACAACAGCACGAAATTTAGCAACAGCCGGCATGGGGAGTCTTTTGGCAGCAAATTATTTAATGCAAGAAAACGATTGCCATGCAAAAAATTTTGGATTTAACGATAAAGGTAAATTAGCCCGTATTGACTTTGATCATAGCCTTTCACCACTCAATAAATTTGAAGGTTATTTCATAGAAACAAAAGTAGCAAACAAAACTATCAAAGCTGGTCAAGAGAATGAACCACAAAAGTATGTTTTTGAAAGAATACCTGAAAATGGAATCATTGAAGATTTTGAAGAATATCATCAAACTAAAGCTGTTCATTTTTGTTTTTCAACGGTCACACAAAAAGATTTATCAAATTTAGTATTGGCAGAAAGCTTTACCCCCTACAATTCCCCTTTTTTATTCGGCAGAGGTTCACGTAATCAAATTGAAAATTTTAATTTAGGTGTTGCCGTTGCTGATATTGAAGAAAATCTTGATAACAAAGAATATCAACTAGACAAATGGAAAATCTTTTTGAAAGCCTCTCTTTTAACAAAAGACATGATAGAAAACATATTACGTCCTAATATCGGTGATGAGGAACTATTAATTAAATTGCGCGATCACATCTTTGATCGATTCCAACAAGTAACAAGTTATGTACTTTCAAATCCTTCTTTTCAAAAAATTATGGAAAAATATGGAAATGAAATGATAGAACAAACAAAACAAGAAATTAATGACTATAACACCGAATTTGAAAAACCCCGCGATGCTTTCTTAAAAGTAACACCTCTTTCTAACCTGGCTCAGTATAAAGATCATGAAAACCATTTTACAAAAACTGAATTAACTGAATTAAATGCGAAATTAAAAAAACTAGAAAAAATGATTTCTGAAAAATTAAATAAATTTAATTCAAAAGATCAATCTTTTTTAGTAAAACTCAAACAAATCGATGATCTCCTAGAAAGAATAAATCAACTTTTTTACAATGGGAAAAAACCAGAAGATCTAAAATATATAAAAGAAAGCATTAAAAACCTATGTGATGGAATTAATAACTACACTACTCAATTAAAAGGAGCAATAAAATATCTCAAAAAACAAGAAAGTAAAGATGTATCAGAAAAAAAAAGAAATATCGAATTACTTGAAAATGAAGAAAAAGAAATGGATACGCTCAACAAAAAACTTACATCATTTTTATCAGAAAAACCCTTTATTGAAAGCCTAGTCGCTTCACCCTCTTTTACTTCTCACAAGCATGAACAAACTTTCAAGCTCCCTATTCCAATACGTATACTAACACCAGACTCTCCTATCAGCGAACCTCAAAAAGAAGAAAAATCTGAGGTAATCAATAAAACAGATGAACTAAAGAAAATACTTACGGAATATTTATTAGAAAAAGAAAAATCCTTACAAGACTTGAAACAGAAACAAAGCTCCCGTGCCAGCAGAAGAGATCAAGAAAGACAGAAAAATAAAATACAACTCGCAAAAGAACTTGGAGAAAAACTTTCAGACTCAATAAAAAGCGAAGATCTTGAGGATTTCCTTGGAAAACTCTCCCCCCTCGCTGAAGAGACTCATAAAGAAGATAAAGAAATCATAGAGCAGATACAAAAAAAATATCTATCTAAACCTTGAGTAAAAATGCAAGCCGCGATAAAAATGGAGCGGGTGATGGGAATCGAACCCACGCTATCAGCTTGGGAAGCTGAAGTTCTACCATTGAACTACACCCGCAGGTTAATGCGATCATTACCTGTAGTCGTCCGTGAAAAACGTCCTATCCGGATTTTTGTCATTGCGAGAAAAACACACCGCTTATTTCAAAAAAAAGGGAAATCTTTTTTGTGTTTTTCGAAGCAATCTAGAGCCGATTCTAGATTGCTTCGAAAAATGTGTGAGCCTTTTTGCTTTTTTTCAAAATCACAGGACGCATTTTTCTCGCAATGACGAAAAACGCGTTTTTCCCAATACCTCGTTAAAAAACATTTTGCAAGATTTTGAAAGAGTCTCGCGTGTTACCTTGCAAATTAGAGAACTTGGTTTTTAACTTAAACCTCTTTTTTTATCGTACCATCATACTTTTTCACGTGTGACTATTTAAAAAATCACGAATACAATATATATCCTTCAAGGCTTGCGCTTTGTCTATCGGGTTACGAAGTAAGTAAGCAGGATGGTAAGTCACAATTAAAGGAATGCCCTGCCTTGAATGAACTTTACCACGTAATTGTGCCATACTCGATTTTGTTTTTAAAAGATAATGCGCAGCAACCCGACCTAAAGCCACAATTAAGCGTGGCTTAATAGTTTGGATTTGCTTTTCTAAAAAAGGCGTGCAAGAAGAAATTTCTTCAGGCAAAGGATCTCGATTTTTAGGCGCTCGGCATTTAATGACATTCGCAATATAAACTTTATCGCGATCCAATTGAATGGCCTTTAGCATGGCATTTAATAACTGTCCTGCACGACCCACAAAGGGCAAGCCCTGCAAATCTTCATTGGCACCTGGCCCTTCACCTATGAGCATCAACGGGCTTTGAGGATTCCCCATGCCAAATACCGTTTGCGTTCGCGTCTTATGTAAGGGACATGCCACACAGGATTTAACAGCCGACTGCAACCCCTCCCAATCAAACTCGATCTCACAAGCAACAGAAGGAGAAACCATGAGAGTTCGCTTAACCCAACAAAGAATCCCTAAGGCATTTAAATAATTTAGTTTTGAATTCATAAAATTTTTTAAATTCTCAAAAATAAGAAATTGACTTTTGAATACAACTGATTCTAGAATAACTGATCCTTAAGAAAACGGAAAATGGTCATGTTTAAGAAAAGTAAAAACTTAAGCATTAAAGCACAACAACTTTTTAAAACGCCTTCTCCTGCCATTGTATTTTATAAAGATTGCGAAGGCCACTACTTAGGAAGCAATGAACAATTCGCTTCTCTTTTTAAACTATCCCCTCAAACGTTATGCGGTGCCACCGATTTTGATCTCCCCATCTTAAAAGAAGATAGTGATTTTCACAGAAAAAAAGATCTAGAAGTACAAAAAAGTCAAATACCTCTTTTCTTTTATGAAACATGTACACTTGTTTTAAATAAACAAATTGAAGTTCAAACTTTTAAAATGCCTTTCTATAACGATAACGGTGAAGTTGCAGGTATTTATGGCCTCTCCACCCCTCTGAATACTATTACTTTTAAAGATATCGCAAGCTATGCTGAAGAAGCAGGGGTTGAAAAAAAATACCTTAGTTTCATGCAAAAACAAACTGGGGGATATTTTTTGTCTCCACGCGAACTAGAATGTCTTTACTTTGTCGTTAAAGGGCTGACTGCAAAACAAATCGCAAAACACATGAACCTTTCCTTTCGAACTATTGAGTTTTATCGAGATAAAATTAAATTAAAACTAAATTGCGACTCTCGCCAATGCCTTATTCAAAAAGCACTTTCCCTCGATGCAATAAAATCATTATTGTAAAAAGAATTATTTTTTAAAATATTTCTTAAACCCTTTCCAGCACTGTGTATACTCTTTTTGAATAAAATCACAATTTAATGCTTGTTTTGTAGGACGCCAAATAAAACGGCTCTCTAACATAAAGGCTAATACATCGGGTGAATGTAATACCGTGAAAATAGAAGGATCGGGGTGATCAAAACTCACGGTGTTGATCGTGTTAAATAATTTTAAATTATATTTATAAGGCGCATAATTTCCATACCAAGCCACGACGTCCAAGGGAGAATGTTTTAACGCTGATTTCCACAATCTTCCTCGATATTTTGCAATTAATTCAAAATTACCTGTTTTGTCTTCATACCATGCAGAAGGATATAAAAAATCATGCGGATTCGCTAATGCATTTGCACCTGGCCCTTCGCCTATGAGCATCAACGGGCTTTGAGGATTCCCCATACCAAATACCGTTTGCGTTCGTGTCTTATGTAAAGGACATACCACACAGGATTTAACAGCCGATTGCAATCCTTCCCAATCAAGCTCGACCTCGCGAGCAAGCGAAGGAGAAACCACGGGGGTTCGCTTAACCCAAGAAAGAATCCCCAAAGAATTTAAATAATTTAGTTTTGAATTCATAAAATTTTTTAAATTCTCAAAAATAAGAAATTGACTTTTGAATACAACTGATTCTAGAATGACTGATCCTTAAGAAAATAGGAAATGGTCATGTTTAAGAAAAATAAAAATCTAAGCATTAAAGCACAACAACTTTTTAAAACGCCTTCTCCCGCCATTGTATTTTATAAAGATTGCGAAGGCCACTACTTAGGAAGCAATGAACAATTCGCTTCTCTTTTTAAACTGTCCCCCAAAACGTTATACGGCGCCACCGATTTTGATCTCCCCATCTTAAAAGAAGAGATGGATTTTTACAGAAAAAAAGATTTAGAAGTACAACAAAATCAAACACCTCTTTTCTTTTATGAAACATGCACACCTTTTTTAAATAAACAAATTGAAATTCAAACTTTCAAAATGCCTTTCTATAATGATAACGGTGACGTTGCAGGTGTTTATGGCCTCTCCGTCCCTCTTAATACCATTACTTTTAAAGATGTCGCAAGCTACGCTGAAGAAGCAGGGGTTGAGAAAAAATATCTTAATTTCATACAAAAACAAACTGGGGGATATTTTTTATCTCCACGCGAACTGGAATGTCTTTACTTTGTTGTTAAAGGGCTGACTGCCAAACAAATCGCAAAACGTATGAACCTTTCCTTTCGAACCATCGAGTTTTATCGAGATAAAATTAAATTAAAACTGAATTGTGAATCTCGCCAATGCCTCATTCAAAAAGCACTTTCCTTCGATGCAATAAAATCATTATTGTAAAAACAATTATTTTTTAAAATATTTTTTAAACCCTTTCCAGCACTGGGTATACTCTTTTTGAATAAAATTACAATTTAACGCTTGTTTTGTAGGATGCCAAACAAAACGACTCTCCAGCATAAATGCTAATACATTACCGTAATATTCCGGCTTTAATTTCTCTTTAATCGCTTTTTCGTAAGCATTGACATCAGGGCCATGCGCAGACATACAGTTATGTAAACTACCTCCACCAGGTAAAAATCCTTCTTCTTTGGCATCGTAGGTCCCTTCAATCAATCCCATGTATTCACTCATGATATTGCGATGAAAATAAGGCGGCCTGAAAGTATCTTCTGCCACCATCCAACGCTCGGGAAAAATAACAAAATCTAAATTTGAAAAATTCGGAATTTCGGAGGGTGAATGTAATACCGTGAAAATACAAGGATCAGGATGATCAAAACTCACCGTGTTGATCGTGTTAAATAATTTTAAATTATATTTATAAGGCGCATAATTTCCATACCAAGCCACGACGTCCAAGGGAGAATGTTTTAACGCTGATTTCCACAATCCTCCTCGGTATTTTGCAATTAATTCAAAATCACCTACCTTATCTTCATACCATGCGCAAGGATATAAAAAATCACGCGGATTTGCTAATGCATTTGCACCCATCATGCCAAGCTCAGGCAAGCGAAAAGGCAATCCAAAATTTTCAATAAAATAACCACGCGCTTGTTTATCTAATAATTCAATTTGAAATTTGACACCCCTGGGAATAATCGCAATTTCACTGGGCGACAATTCTAATAAACCAAACTCTGTCTTTAATAATAACTTCCCTTGTTGTGGTACAAATAACGATTCTCCGTCTGCATTAAAGAAAAAACGATCTTTCATCGAGCGGTTACAACTGTAAAGATGAATCGCACCCCCTTGCTGTAGCTCAGAATCTCCTTGACCCGCTAAAGTAAATAATCCTTCAATAAAATCCAACGGTTTTTTGGGAAGAGGATAAGGGTCCCATCGCAGTTGTTGTAAAGAGCTTATTTCATCATTGAAATGTCCCTTAAAGGTTTTATGAGAAAAAGCATCAAATTGTCCATGGCACACTGAAGGTAGAATGCGATAAAGCCAACTTCTAAAATTTTGCGCTCGCACCATCGCAAACGCAGAACCACTTAATTGTTCTGTGTATAAGCCATGAGGTACTTTCTGAGGTGAATTTCTGGCAGGCAAAATCACAGGCAAACATTCGCTAACAAATTGATTCCCAAAACCACACTGATAATTTATCATTTCACTTCCCCCAAGGCTGATAGCAAGCGCGCATTCTCTTTTTCTGTTCCTATTGTAATCCTTAGAAATTCTCCCATACCATAACCCACTAAGGGCCTCACAATAACCCCTTTTTGCAGTAATTTTTCATAAATATCCAGGGCCTTTTCTCCAACGTGAACTGTCACAAAATTGGCAACTGAAGGAATAAAATTTAAATTTAATTTTTTAAAACCTTCAGTTAATTTTTTTTTTCCCCTATCGTTTAAAGCTTTGCTTTTTTCCACATGCGCTTGATCGTTTAAGCTGGCCGTGGCAGCCGCAAGCGCAATGGAATTGACGTTAAAAGGTAAGCGCGTACGATTTAAAATGTCCGCCACTTGCGCTTGCGAAATCGCATAACCCACTCGCAATCCCGATAAACCATATGCTTTCGAAAAAGTACGTACAACAATCAAATTAGGATATTGTTCTATATAAGGCAATGCATCAGTGTAATCCTCTGCGTCGATGTATTCATTGTAAGCCTCATCAACTACAATAATTGTTTCTGGCGATGCTTTTTCTAAAATTAATTCTAAATTAGATTTAGAAACGTAAGTCCCCGTGGGATTGTTAGGATTCACAATAAAAATCATTTTTACTTTAGCATGCAGTGTATTTAAGATTGCTTTGCAGTCGACTTGCCATGCCTGTGTGGGAATCGTCACAATATTCGCGCCAAAAGATTTTAAAATTAAGGGAATCGTTGCAAAAGTGTATTGCGAGATAATCGCTTCTTCTCCTGGCATTAAAAAAGATTTCACAATAATTTCTAAAATGTTTTCTGAACCATTGCCTATCGTAAAATGATTAAAAGGCAAATGATGAAATCGACTTAAGGCCTCTTTGAGTTCAAAACAAGCTCCGTCAGGATAAAGATACAGTGTTTCCAAAGCCTTTTTTGCTGCTAACATAGCTTTTTCACTTGCACCTAAAGGATTTTCATTGCTGGCTAGTTTAATGATATCGCTAATCCCTAACTGGCGCGCCAATTCTTCTATGGGCTTGCCAGGTTGATACGGAATTAAATCAACAATATGTGGATTTGCTATTTTTTTTATACTATTTTCCATGTCTCCTCCTAAAATACGTTATAATTCGAAAGGTTGAATGAAACACTAAAAGGACCATTATCTTATGCTTTTTAAAAAAATGAAAAACCCTAAAACAAACCAAGCTTATTTGGAAGTCAGTTTAACAGACTCTCAACTTCTTCGCTCTCCTTTGCTCAATAAGGGCATGGCGTTTCCTCATGCGGAACGCGAAACATTTAATTTATTAGGTTTATTACCGCCAGCTGAAAGCAATTTGAAAGATCAATGCTTACGCTCCTATCAAGCCTTCAAAAGCAAACCCTCTGCTTTGCAAAAATATATTTATTTACGTGATTTACAAGATTCAAATGAAACTTTGTTTTATACGCTTTTATCACAATACCTTGAAGAAATGTTACCTATTGTTTATACCCCCACCGTCGGTGAAGGCTGTCAGCAATTCAGTCATATTTATCGTCATCCTCGCGGACTCTATTTGGCTTATCCTTATCGCAATAAACTCGATCAAATCTTCGCTCACCCACGCTTTAATCATGTGAAAGCCATCGTTGTTTCTGATGGAGAACGCATTCTCGGATTAGGCGATCAAGGCGCAGGAGGAATGGGCATTCCCATTGGAAAATTAAGCCTTTACACTGCTTGCGCAGGCATTCATCCTGCCGAAACACTCCCTGTTCTCTTGGATACGGGCACGAATAATGAAGAACTCCGCGCTGACTCACTTTATATTGGCTGGCGACATGAACGTATTCGCGGAGAAGATTACGATAATTTTATCGAATGCTTTGTCAATAGCGTCAAGAAACGTTATCCCCACGTATTATTACAATGGGAAGATTTTGCAAAACAAAATGCAAATCGCATTTTAGAACGTTATAAAGATGAGCTTTGTACGTTCAACGACGATATTCAAGGCACAGCAGCCATCGCAGTAGGAACAATCCTAGCAGCATTACACATTACAAAAATGTCTTTAAGCCAACAACGCATCGTCATTTTTGGTGCGGGCGGAGCAGGTTGCGGTATCGCAAAATTATTTGTTTCTACATTAATCGCGCAAGGCGTAAAAGAAAAAGAAGCCTATCGCAGCGTCTATTTAATTGATCGCTCAGGATTAATGATGGAAGGCGTTCCCCATGCCCTTCCTTTTCAAATCCCTTTCTTAAAACCACGCGCTATGATCGAAAATTGGAAACTGAAAGATCCTTCAAAAATTTCACTTCTAGATACAATCTTGAATGCAAAACCCAGCATTTTATTAGGCGTGTCAGGACAAGGCGGTGTATTCACAGAAGAAATTATAAAAGCCATGGCGGCGCACGTTGAAAATCCGATTATTTTTCCTTTATCCAATCCCACTTCTAATTCTGAAGCAATACCACAAGATTTGATGACATGGACGAACGACAAAGCCATTATCAGCACTGGCAGCCCTTTTGGAAATATTTTCAAAAACAAAGAAGCTTTTCATGTTGACCAAACTAATAATTCTTATATTTTTCCTGGCATAGGCTTAGGTTTAATCGCATCGCAATCAACACGCGCCACAGACAATATGTTTATGATCGCCGCAAAAATATTGGCAGATTGCTCCCCTGCGAAAACAAATCCAAAAGCAAATTTACTTCCCAAAATTCCTAAAATTCGTGAAGTGTCTTACAAAATTGGCTTGGCCGTAGCAAAAGAAGCGGTCGCACAAGGCTTATCTTTATTGCCTGCTCATGAACAAGAAAATTTAGAAAACCGCGTAAAAGAAACAATGTGGACGCCAGAATACTTACCTTATGTTTTAACAAAAACATAAAAAAAGAACTCCGCAAAGGTGAATGTTCATATTTTTCAAAATAAGAAAAACAAAAGCTCTATGAGCATGCGTTTGCAACAAACAGAGATTTTATTTCTGATACTTTTAAAGTTGAGATACAAAAGTTTTTAACAAGTTTTCTTCAAAGCGATCAAAACAAACTTATTCACGAAGCGAAAGCTGAAAATCCGTTGAACTTATAAAATTTTATCTCAGGCGCGATAGCTACTCGGTGCTACTGAAACGTCTATCTCGTGATCATTGCGCCATAACAGATCAAGAAGCTTCTTTCTGTTAGGTGAAAGCTCGACTCTTTTAGGCATAGCCAATAAATCGGCTGAGGTAGAAACATTGATTTCAGTTACAATATGATTTTCTTCAAGTGCATCTATAAACGCTTGTACATCAACATCATCTATTTCAGCATAAGCAAGATTTAACACTTTGAGCATACGGTTAACTCTAAGCGCTTGTGCAAGCGCTTGTACACCAACATTGCCTATGACATTTAAATTAAGCTCTAATGTTGTGAGACTGCTATTAACTTTAAGTGCCTCTGCAAGCTCTTTTACGCCAGCATCGCTTACCCTAATAGAACTAAGATTTAACTTCTTGAGCGTACGGTTAACTTTAAGTGCTTCCGCAAGCTCTTTTACACCAACATCACTTATTTCATTATTTTCAAGATCGAGTGTTGTGAGGCTGCTATTAACTTTAAGTGCCTCTGCAAGATCCTTTGCACCAAGATCACTTATTTTATTTTCTTTAAGAACGAGTGTTTCGATCGTTCTATTTTTTTTAAGTGCTGCTGCAAGATCCTTCGCACCCCCATCACTTATTCTATTGCCTAAAAGGTTGATCGTTATGAGCGTACTATTAACTTCAAATGCCTCTGCAAGATCTTTTGCACCCGCATCACTTACGATATTGTCTAGGAGAATAAGCGTTCTAAGGGTACGATTAACTTTAAGTGCCTCTGCAAGATCCTTCGCACCTGCATCACTTATTCTATTACCTGTAAGATTGAGTGTTTCGATCGTACTATTACCGTTAAGTGCTGCTGCAAGATCTTTTAAGTCCGCATCATTTAACCTTTTGTTTGCAAGATTCAAGTTTCTGACATTCATATTCCCAAATCTTGGATGGCCTTGAACAGTAGAATTTTTCATGAAATTATTCTCCAGAATTAAAGAATTTGTTAACCTGTAAATATATACTATAAACATTAAGAGAATATGAAGACGTTCTCTAAAAACTCAAGTAGAAAAATAAGATGTCTTCCACAAACAACTATGTTGCGATAAGTTTACGGCGCGTGGATATTGACATAATCATCCCAAGACCGGCCATCAGGGTTACCATCGAAGTTCCACCATAACTAATTAAAGGTAAGGGTATGCCTACCACAGGCAATAAGCCTGTTACCATTCCTGCGTTAATAAAAAAAGAAAGAAAAAATGTAAGCGTTAAACTTCCCGCAAGCAAACGAGAAAAAGTATCACTGGCTTGAACACTGATATAAAGCCCACGTCCAACAATTAACATATTAACTAAAATCAAAATCATCGTTCCTATGAAACCAAATTCTTCTCCACACACTGCAAAAATAAAATCAGTTGCGTGTTCTGGTAAAAATTGCAAATGTGATTGTGTACCCTCCAACCAACCTTTTCCGAACAAACCTCCGGAGCCTAAAGCAATCTTAGATTGAATGATATGATAACCATGACCCAGCGGATCACGCTCAGGATTTAAAAAAGTGAGGATACGTTGCTTTTGATAGTTATGCATAAAATGCCAAAGGATAGGCATTAACGCCATAATCAAAATACCGCCTGCTATTAACCAACGCCACACTAATCCCGCAAAAACTAAAACAGATAACCCTGCCCCCATAATTAAAACAGCCGTTCCCAAATCAGGTTGTTTTGCAACTAAAATCACAGGAATAAAAATAATAAGAAGTCCCATAATACTGCTTTTAAAATCAGGCGGTAAATGTTTATCACGATAATAATACGCAAGCATTAATGGCAAACTCACTTTAATTAATTCAGAAGGTTGAATGCGTATCATACCGATACCCAACCAACGCTTTGCACCTTTACCTACATGTCCTAACAACAAAACAGTAATTAAAAGAAATAACGTCAACGCAAAAAAATAAGGCGCCCAGAATAAATAACGTTGCGGTGGTATTTGCGCACAAATAAATAAAACAAGCCATGCCAAAGCAATTCGTAATAATTGACGATGCAAGATCATAAAATCTTGATTACCTGCGCTATACAGAATAATTAAACCCAAAATTAATAATAATGTTAGGCAAAATAATAAAAATAAATCTAAATGCAATAATTCCCAAATCGTTAAGATCGGTGATCCTTTTCTTCTTGCTGCCGACCACAAATGGGGAAAATTAATCATAAACCTTATCCTGTAAGACACCCATAAACTGTAACTATTCACAACATAATGCGAATTCAAGTGAACGCGCTTGGGTAAGGCAAGGTGAAATGAAAAATTTCGAGAAAAAGCGCAGTGTATACCAAAATACATGAGCATTTTTCAAGAAGTTTTTCATTTCAGATTGCCCACCAAAGTACGTTCGGTGATACCGTGAACAGTTGCCATAAACTCGATTTTCAATTGCGACGAGTATATACTCCTCGCAATTGAAAATCCTGATTTTTAAGGAGAAGAACATGAATTATCAACGCATCCTCCCCCCCTCACAAGGTGAAAAAATTTCAGTTAATACTAACCTGACTTTGAACGTTCCTGATTATCCCATTATTCCTTTTATTGAAGGCGATGGCATCGGTGTAGACATCACACCCGTCATGCGTTACGTCGTCGATTCCGCAGTTGAAAAAGCTTACCAAGGTCAACGTGAAATTGCGTGGATGGAAGTCTATGCCGGAGAGAAAGCCACGCGCGTTTATGGCAAGGATCAATGGCTACCCAATGAAACTTTACACGCCCTCAAGGAATATTTAATTTCGATAAAAGGCCCTCTCACCACCCCTGTTGGCGGCGGCATTCGCTCTTTAAATGTAGCGCTACGTCAAGCTTTAGATTTATATCTTTGCTTACGCCCCGTTCGTTATTTCAAAGGCACGCCCAGTCCATTGAAAGAACCTTGGAAAACAAACATGCTTATCTTCAGAGAAAACTCTGAAGACATTTACGCAGGCATTGAATGGCCTGCAGATTCAAACGAAGCAAAACGCTTAATTCAATTCTTGCAAGATGAAATGAACGTCACAAAAATTCGCTTCCCTCAACATTGTGGTATCGGCATCAAACCCGTATCTAAAGCAGGCTCACAACGATTAATTAATCGCGCCATCCAATATGCCATCGATCACGATCTCCCTTCTGTCACCTTAGTGCATAAAGGTAATATTATGAAATTCACTGAAGGTGCATTCAAAGAGTGGGGATATCAATTAGCAAAAGAAAAATTTGGCTCAATAGATTACGAAGGTGGTCCTTGGCAAATAATCAAAAATCCAAAAACAGAAAAAGAAATTATTATTAAAGATATGATCGCAGATGCCTTCTTACAACAAATTTTATTACGCCCTGAAGATTATGCCGCGATAGCCACATTAAATTTAAATGGGGATTACATGTCCGATGCGCTAGCAGCGCAAGTAGGTGGCATTGGCATTGCGCCTGGGGCAAATTTAAGTGATACAGTTGCAATATTTGAAGCGACGCATGGCACAGCACCTAAATATGCAGGCGAAAATAAAGTAAATCCGGGTTCATTAATTTTATCGGCTGAAATGATGTTACGTCATCTAGGTTGGGTAGAAGCCGCAGATCTCATTATTCAAGGCGTTGAAGCTGCGATAGAAGCAAAAACCGTAACCTATGATTTCCAAAGAATGATGAAAGACGCCACCTTGCTTAGCACCAGTGAATTTGGGAAAGCCATTGTGGATCATTTTTCTTAGTCACACGTGAAAAAGTATGATGGTGCGATAAAAAAAGGAGTTTAAGTTAAAAACCAAGCTCTCTAATTTTCAAGATTTCACGTGTGACTCTTTCAAAATCTTGCAAAATATTTTGAAAGCAGGTGTCCGGAAAACGTCTCATTTTGCTTTAGTTCGAGGCGCGTGAATTTTTTAAAGCGCAGTTTACATAGCGTAAATGAGCATTTAAAAAATTCGCGCAACAAAGAAATAAAGCAAAAAGGACGTTTTTCACGGACGACTTCAAGTACAAGGTTTCAGGAATAAGACATAGAACTACTCGCCTGCATTGGCACTATTGGCTCATCATATTCTGTTTCTTGGTCTTTTATCCCTGCATGCACTCTCTTGCTAGAGCATAACGGGGATAAAAAACGATTACATCGTGGAATATAAACTTTTAGAAACGCCTCTCGCCTGTTTGGATCCAAAGCATTATAGTAAAAAGCACAAAACTCAGAGAGGTACTCAAGATCAGTCGTCTCCTTTATTTTTTTTGACAAATACCCCGCATCAAACAAACGCTGAATGAAATTAAGCTCGCTTGAATCCAAGATTGGCTCTGGGCAGTTAATATATTTAAATCCAAAATACGCTACTAAAGCCTCATAGTATTTATCATCACCCTTCACAACCCCATCCACAGCGTGATCTATCGCAGTACGACCCGAAAGATCGGGGACATTAATAACAGAGAATGCGTATGATTTAGCAACATCAGTAATCTCGGGATAAGAATAAAGATAACTGTCGGATTTTTTTAATGTCCTTTTTAAAACAGTCATCTTATCATTTAAATCTATACAGAGCTGACGATTTTTTCTCAAAAATAATCGTAGTGAAGGAAAATCATTTCTTCTCACAGCCTCAATCAAAGAAAGAGATTGAATGGACAAATGACTAATAGAACCACGGGACTTTTCCCAGTCCGAAATTTTTTTTATAAATTTTTCATCTTCAATTATATTAAGATATAAATACTCTAATACATTCGAATAACACCGCAAAAACTGACGAAGATAACTTGGCTCAGCTTCAGAAAAAGAAGAAAGCGCTTGCCCCAAACAAAAGACACCCATTTGATCTTCTGCCTCATTACACTCTCGGAGTAATTTATCTAAAAAAAGTTTAAAACAGATAATGATCCCCTGTCGCGAAGTCAGGACCAGCTCTTTTTTCTCTAATTCTAATCGGATATAGAAAAGAACAATACTATGAAAAAAATCAGGGTGATGTTTTACAGCCTGACAAACTTGATTTATCTTTTCTTCTTCATTCATATTATCCTCAAAAATAAGTATACTTAAGAAAATTAAAATTTCAGATTCACAGGAACAAACATGAAAATCTTATGTGTCATCCCCAGCCGCATCGGTTCTACCCGGCTTGCTCGCAAACCTCTGTTGCCCATTCAAGGCAAACCCATGATCCAACACGTTTACGAAAATGCTCGCAAGTGTGCACTATTGACAGAAGTCTTAGTCGCAACAGACAGTGAAGAAATTTTTGATCTCATTCAAAGTCAGGGCGGCAAGGCTATCATGACCGATTCTGCTATTCCCTCAGGTTCCCACCGCACAGCAATCATTGCAGAACATTTCCCCGACATGAACGTTATCATAAATTTACAAGGGGATGAACCCTTCATGAAACCCAAGATGCTGGAAGCACTCGTTTCCTCTTATTTACAAGGCGATATGCCTGAGATGACAACCCTGGCCTGCCCTTTATTACCCGAAGATCTTAATAACCCTAGCATCGTAAAAGTCGTCACAGATCAACACCATAACGCACTTTATTTTTCTCGCGCCCCAATCCCTTATTTTCGTGAAACAATTCAAGAAGTGCCTGCCTATCACCATCTTGGTGTCTACGCTTTCCGTAAAGATTTTCTAAAAATCTATTGTGAGCTTCCTGAAACACCACTTGGCAAAGCTGAAAATCTCGAACAATTACGTGTTTTAGAACATGGCTATAAAATCAAAGTCAATTTAACACATGAAAAAACAATGGAAATTAACACGCAGGAAGAATGGGAGAAAGCACAGTATTTTCAAAATTAATCCATCGCACGCGAAAATGAATAGGGAGTTTAAAACAAAAAAACTTCTTAATTTAAAAGAGTTCAGGCGCGACAATTAAAAAATCTTGCAGAAAATTTTCAACGAGGCCTTGGGAAAACGCGATTTTCGTCATTGCGAAAAAAATGCGTCTTATGATTTTGAAAAAAAGCAGAAGGATTCACGCATTTTTTGAAGCAATCCAGATCAACTCTTTTTTAAAAAAATCGTAAAAAAAAAGAACTCCGTCCTGGATTGCTTCGAAAAACACAGGGAAGATTTTTCTTCTTTTTAAAACAAGGGGCGTGTTTTTCTCGCAATGACGTAAAATGTTTTTTATAAACGACTAATCCATAGTAGGTAGATCAAGCACATACCACGCAGAACGCCCCTTTCCACATAATATCAAATATTTCTTTTTGACTAATCCTCTTAGCAAACTCTTTAAGGTATTACGATTTATTTTTGTTAAATTTTCAAGTTGGCTGATTGTAACTTGAGAATAGGATTTCACATGATTCATTATTTCTAATTCTAATGGATTCAATTTTCCAATTAATACACTGTCTTTTTTTAATTTTCGATTTAAATTATCCTTCTGTTTTTTCAGAACAGAAAGAAAAAATCTAAGCCAACTTGTCCAGTTAGGATTGGATTTATTTAATGTTGCTTGCGTTCGTCTTAATGCTAGATAATAATTTTTTTTATTTTCTTCGATAATGCTCTCTAAAGAACTATAGGGGACATAGCTATACCCCAACCTTAATAATAACAAAATCGTTAAGACGCGTGATAAGCGACCATTCCCATCTTGAAAAGGATGAATCGCTAAAAACCATACAATAAAAATACCTACAACTACCAAAGGATGTAATGTCTTTTTTAGCAAAGCTTCATTGGTCCAATGGATTATTTCTTTCATCAAAAAAGGAGTATCGAACGGCTTTGCTGTTTCAAAAACAATACCTACGCTCTTTCCTTGATTATTAAAGGCCTCTACATGATTGGGAAATTTTTTATATTTTCCCCGATGACGCACATCTTTAGAACTGTATTTTAATAATATCGAATGCAATTGCTTTATGTAATTTTCTGTAAGCGGAATGGTATCGTAACTCTGGAATATTTCTTCTATTCCTTCTGCATAACCCGCTATTTCTTCTTCGTCACGTGAACGAAAAGACTGGATTTCAATATTTAATAATAACTTTTCTACTTCCTTGTCTGATAATCTAGAACCTTCAATACGGGTCGAAGAACCGATGCTCTCAATTGTCGCCACCTTGCGTAATTGTGCTAAACGCTCAGGGTGTAATTCCTTTATCTCCACCCAAATACACTGAAATCTATCTATTTCAGAAATTAAATTAAGCATTTGAGGATTTAAACGGATAGGCTTAATTTCTATGATTTTTCCCTCAGAAGGCCGTCTCATTAAACCATTCCCAGATATACCCACACACCCAATTATACCCAATTACACCCAATATGCCAGTGGTGTTATGGGATAAAAGGCAAGCCGGCATGGTCATATATTTTTTTAATAGATTTACTTTTTTGAGTAAGCCATTGTTGATTCTTTTTAATTTTTTCACGGTAAAATTGAATTGTTCTTTTAGAGGTTTTTTCAATGCACAAAGGAGAAATAACACGATAAACATCATTTTTAATCAATTTACAAAATGATTGCATCTCTTTTAAAGTAAGCAATTCTAATGCACATTCTTTATGAATACACACCGCTACCATTTGACCTACCACTTCATGCGCTTGTCGAAATGCTAAACCTTTTTTTACTAAATATTCTGCAAAAACTGTTGCGTTTAAAAATCCTTTTTCCAAAGCTTTCTTCATCGTTTCTTTATTTATTTTCAATGAAGATAATAATAAAGAATAAATCGATAATGTGTCTTCTAATGTTTTTATTGTGTCAAATAAGGGCTCTTTGTCTTCTTGCAAATCTTTATTGTAAGCCAAAGGCAAGCTTTTCATGATGCTTAAAAGCGATATCAGCGAACCATAAACACGCCCCGTTTTCCCTCGCCCTAATTCCGCCACGTCCGGATTTTTTTTCTGCGGCATCATACTACTGCCCGTGCAAAACGCATCGTCAAAAGAAATAAAATTAAATTCTTGAGTGGACCACAAAATCCATTCCTCACTTAATCTTGAAATATGCATCATGATAAGACTGGCTGCTGCTAAAAATGAAATAACAAAATCACGATCACTGACCGCATCTAAGCTACTCGCATAAACAGCATCAAATCCCAACAATTTCGCAACATATTCTTTATTCGTCGGTAAAATCGTTCCGGAAAGCGCACATGCACCCAAGGGCGAGGTATTAACCGCAGGCCATAAAGATTTTAAATTTTCAATATCACGGGCAAACATCGAAATATAAGCAAAACAATATTGAGAAAAACGTAATGGCTGCGCGCGCTGTAAATGGGTATAACCCGGCAAAATAACATCTTCATTTTCTTCTGCTATCTTTAAAAAATTATTTTGTAACAAAACCAATAAGTCTAAAATGCTTAATATTTTTTTTCTTAAATATAAATGTAAATCTAAAGCCACTTGATCATTTCGACTACGTGCCGTATGTAATTTCCCCGCTGTCGGACCTATATACTTATGCAGAAGACGTTCTATATTCATATGAATATCTTCGTCTTCTATAAAAAATTTAATTTTATTTTCAGAAACCAAGCTTGCAATTTTTTCCAACCCTTTTTTTAAAAGTTCACCTTCTTTTTTTGTGATAATGCCACAATGAGATAACATATTTGTATGCGCCAAACTCCCTAAAATATCTTCAAAAACAAGCACTTTATCAAACATAATTGATGCTGTGTAACGCTCAACAATCGGATGCATCTTCTTTTTGAAACGACCACCCCACAATTTTTTACTCATCCGTTTGTCCTAAGAAAGCAATATTACGATCTGTTTTCGTGGGCAAGCCCCACAATTTAATAAATCCTTCTGCCGCATGATGATCAAATTGATCTTCCTCGGCATAGGTCGCTAACGACTTGATGTATAAAGAATAAGGCGAGCTTCGTCCCACAACAATAGCTTGACCTTTATGCAATCTTATACGTACTTTTCCTGTCACTCGTTCTTGCGTTTTTTGAATAAATGCATACAGGGCTTCTCTTAAAGATGAAAACCATAATCCTTCATAAATTAAATTTGAAAATTCATTTTCAATCAGCGGCTTGAAATGCGCAACTTCACGGACCAAGGTCAAAGCTTCCAATGCACGATGCGCTGCAATCAAGGTCATCGCAGCAGGCGCTTCATATACCTCTCTGGATTTAATACCAATCAAACGGTTTTCAACATGATCAATACGCCCTACCCCGTGCTTTCCTGCTATTTGATTAAGTTCTTGAATCAATTCAGGTAATAATTTTTGATGCCCATCTAAACTCTTTGGAATACCTGACTCAAATCCAATGATCACTTCTTCTGCTAAATCAGGACATTGTAAAACAGAAGAAGTTAAGGCGTAAGCTTCTTCAGGTGGCGGTACCCAAGGGTCTTCTAATACACCACATTCACAACTACGTCCCCATAAATTTTGATCAATGCTAAATGGATTATTTAAATCGATCGGCAAAGGGATATTATGTTTTTTCGCATACAAAATCGCTTCTTCACGCGGCATGGGATTTTCTCTGGCAGGCGCAACGATTTTTAAATGTGGCGCCAAAGAATGTATCGCTACATCAAAACGTACTTGGTCATTGCCCTTGCCCGTACAACCATGTGCAACAGCCACCGCATTTTCTTTTTTTGCAATTTCTACCAAACTGCGTGCAATCAAAGGACGAGACAAGGCAGAAATTAAAGGGTAAACACCTTCATACAAACAATTGGCTTGTAATGCAGGCACTAAAAATTCTTCTGAAAACATCGTTTGTAAAGGCATAACATAACATTGCTTCGCACCCACTTTCAGTGCTTTATCACGAATGGGTTCTAATACTTTCCCCTCCCCCACATCCACGACCATCGCAATAACATCATAACCATATTTTTCGTTTAACCATTTGATTGAACAGGAGGTGTCAAGCCCTCCTGAATAAGCTAATATAATTTTTTCAGCCATATTTTATTTCCCCTTTAATAACATTAATAACAATGATTTTTGAACATGCAATCGATTTTCACTTTGTTGAAAAATCACAGATTCGGCTTTCTCAGGCAAGGTTTCACTGATTTCTTTTCCACGCTGCATTGGAAGACAATGCATTAAAATGGCATGCGGCATGGCTTTTTGCATTAATGCCTCATTGATTTGAAATCCTTGAAATAAAGACTCTTCTGCTTTTTCTTCAAAGCCCATGCTTGTCCACACATCCGTATAAACCGCATTGGCATGTTTGATGGCAGCTTCAGGGCTTGTAAAAGAAATAATTTTTCCCGTCAATGAATTTAATTTTTCTAAACTTCTTTTCAAAATTTCAGAATGAGGCTGTCTTTTTGCAGGGCAGCAATAATGTAAGGTCACGCCCATTTGCGGCGCAAGTAATAACAGGCTATGCAAAATGTTATTTCCATCGCCGATATAACATAAAGTAACATTCTGGAAAGAACTAAAATGTTCGAGCAATGTTAAAAGATCAGCTAAAATTTGGCAGGGATGATGCAAGTCAGATAAGCCATTAATCACAGGGACCGTGCTCATACTCGACATTTTTTTAAGATATTCATCATCAAATGTACGAACAACAATGCCGCTACAATAAGCACTCAGCACCCGCGCTTGATCTTCAGGCGTTTCTTCTTTACGTGTAGTTTGAATACTTTCAATAACATCACCCCCCAACTCTCTCATGGCAACTGTAAAACTAAAACGTGTGCGCAAGGAAGGCTTGTCAAACAGTAGCGCCAATTGTTTTTTTTCTAAAATTAATTTTTCATTTTTTTTAAAACGATCCTTTTTTAATATCAAAGCGGTATTTAAAATCTTTTTCAATTCATCCGGGCTTAACTCTTCTCCTGTTAAAAAATGCTTTATTTGACGCTTATATAAATTTTGCAATGAAGTCACCTGAAAAGATTCTTTCAAGTAATAATCTAAAGCACCTATTAACATTAAGGCAGCACGATGTGAGGTGACATAACAAATCTCTTTGTCAACAGCAAAACGAGCGGCTTTTAACGCTTCTTCATGAGGATCAAAAAATGCATTGATTGCGATGATCAATGCACAATCAGAAGATAACTTAGACGTAATTTTAAATCCTAACTGTTTTAATTTTTCTGAAAAAAATTTTTTATCTTGTAATGAAGCCACAATATAAGCCAAACCTGGTTTTGGTAGAGGGTTCCCTGACGCAATCTGCGCTTTCGCATAAGCTTCAGAAGGTGTGCTACCTATCCCCATCACCTCTCCCGTCGATTTCATTTCTGGTCCTAAAAAAACAGGAGATTTTGAAAATTTCGAAAAAGGCAATACCGCCTCTTTAACACAATAATAAGGTAAGCTTTGTATTGAAGAAAATGATTGTGTTTGTAATTTTTCACCTAACGCACAATAAACAGCAAGCTCCACCAAAGGGATACCGGTGGCTTTACAAACAAAAGGCAAAGTTCGGGAAGCACGAGGATTAACTTCAATGATGTAAATCGTTTGGTTTTGAATTGCAAATTGTACATTGAAAATACCTTTTAAATTTAAATGATTTGCAATTTTTTGAATTTGTTCTTTTAAATTTTCTTGAATTTCTTTATTTAAATTAAGCATCGGTGTAATACACGCTGAATCACCTGAGTGCACACCTGCCAACTCAATATGTTCTAAAAAAGCAGGAATGAACACCTCTTCGCCGTCAGTGATCACATCCACGTCCACTTCAAGCGCTTCTTCCAAAAACTTTTCTATTAAGACAGGATAACGATCATCCATCGCAAATGCTTTTTCTAAATAAATTTTTAATTTTTCCATCTCATTGATAATTGACATCGCTGCCCCCCCTAATACAAAAGAAGGGCGAATAATCAAGGGGAACCCCATTTGCTTAGCAGTCTTCTCACCCTCTTGTATCGTAGAAACACAATGATTTTCAGGCTGTTTTAATTTTAAGGTATGAAGCAATTGTTGGAAGGCATAACGATCTTCTGTTTTGTGCACAGCCTGCATATCAAGACCTAATAGATTGATACCCACTTTCGCCAAATCTTCCGCTAATTTTAAAGGCGTCTGCCCTCCCCATTGCAAAAACACACCTTTAGGTTTTTCTAGACGAATTATTTCTAAAACTTCTTCTAAGGTTAAAGGAGAAAAATAAAGCCGATCAGCAATATCATAATCCGTTGACACAGTTTCAGGATTACAATTCACCATAATCGTTTCATAATCCCTTTTTTTCAAAGCTTTCACGGCATGCACACAACAATAATCAAACTCAATCCCTTGACCAATACGATTGGGACCACTACCAATAATTAATATTTTTTCTTTTTGACTAGGCGCTGCTTCACATATTCGTTCGTAAGTACTATAAAGATAGGCCGTTGGTGTAAAGAATTCACCGGCACAACTATCAACACGTTTGTACACAGGATGAAGCAACATCGCATACCTTAATTGACGAATATCTTCTTCAGAGGAATTTACGCAAGCTGCAATGTGTGCATCAGAAAATCCTTGTCTTTTATACGACTTTAAAACATCCAGCGTTAAATCATCTATTTTATTTTTTTTAATATTTTTTTCTATTTGAATTAAAGAATTTATTTTTTCCAAAAACCAAGGATCGATATACGTTAATTCAAATAATTCTCTTGGCGTTTTATCTTGACGAAACGCTTCTGCAATAGCCTCCAGTTGTTCTGAACCATTTTCTTTAATCTTATTTTTCAAGTCATCCCAAGTTAAATTTTCAAAAATAGTTGAAAATCCGCTGTTTTTATTCTCTAAACTTGCCAGGGCTTTTTGTAGTGCTTCTTCAAAAGTACGTCCAATTCCCATCACCTCACCCACTGAACGCATTTGAGGGCCTTTTTTATTTTCTTGTTGAGGGAATTTTTCAAAATTGAATCTTGGGATTTTTACCACAACATAATCTAAGCTTGGTTCAAAAGAAGAAGGCAGTTGATCACCCGTGATATCATTTCTCAATTCATCTAAGGTGTACCCAACTGCAAGTTTGGCGGCTATTTTTGCAATGGGAAACCCACTGGCTTTAGATACCAAAGCAGAAGAACGTGAAACACGCGGATTCATTTCAATGACAACACGTCTTCCTGTTGTAGGATGCACAGCGAACTGCACATTACTGCCTCCCGTGTCCACACCCACCGCACGTAAAATTGAGAATGCATCTTGTCGCATCGCTTGATATTCTTTGTCTGTGAGCGTTTGAATCGGCGCGACAGTGATAGAGTCGCCCGTATGAACACCCAAAGGATCAAGATTTTCAACCCCACAAACGATGATGCAATTATCGAAACGATCACGAATCACTTCTAATTCAAATTCTTTCCAGCCGATTAAGGCTTCATCTATCGTAATTTCTTGCAAATCTGAAACAGCAAAGGCATTTTCACATAAATTTAAAAATTCTTTTTCGTCATATGCCAAGCCCGCACCTGTCCCTCCCAACGCAAAAGAAGGACGAATGATCACGGGGAAAGAAATCATTTTCAAAATATTTTTTGATTCTTCAATATTTTTTATTTTAAAAGAAGCGGGCGTTTCTAAATTAATTTTTTTCATCAAGTCATGAAATAAGCTGCGATTTTCTGCTAATTCAATGGCTTTAATGGATGCGCCAATTAACTCAATGTGATATCGCTCTAAAATCCCTTGTTTTGCAAGGGCAAGCGCGCAATTTAATGCGGTCTGCCCTCCGAGGGTGGGCAGTAAAACTTGGGGACGTTCTTTAATAATGATTTTCTCAAGGGACTCCACCGTTAACGGCTCAATGTAAGTGGCATCAGCCATGTCGGGATCTGTCATCATCGTGGCAGGATTGGAATTCACTAAAATTATACGATAACCCTCTTCTTTTAGGGCTTTGCATGCTTGTGTTCCCGCATAATCAAACTCGCAGGCCTGCCCTATGATAATAGGCCCTGCACCGATGATTAAAATGCTATGGATATCAGTTCGTTTTGGCATGTGTCTTAATCAATGAGAAGAAACGATCAAATAAATTATTTAATTCTGTTGGACCAGGGCTACTTTCCGGATGTCCTTGAAAACCAAAAGCAGGCAGATCTTGACGTTCAATACCTGCAATAGTGCCATCAAATAAAGAACGGTGTGTTACATATAAGTTGTCTGGCAAACTGTCTTCATCCACCACAAATCCATGATTTTGTGAGCTGATAAACACACATTTCGTTTTTAAACATTGAACGGGATGATTAGCGCCATGATGACCTCGCTTCATCTTTTTTGTTTGCGCACCACATGCTAATGCTAAAAGTTGATGACCTAAACAAATGCCCATTAAAGGAATTTGTTTTTTTAAAAAAATCTTTATTGCTTTAATAGCATAATCACAAGCAGCAGGATCTCCCGGCCCATTAGATAATACGATGCCTTTGGGATGAAGCGACAATACTTCTTCTGGCGATGTCGTCGCAGGAACAACAATCACGGAGTAATCACTTTCAGAAAGCATGCGTAAAATACTGTACTTCACACCAAAATCGTAAACAACAATGCAGGGCGCACCTTCTTCTTTTTTATTCCAACTATAATTTTTACTCGTCGTCACTTCTTTTGCTAAATCTTTCCCTTCTAATCCCGGAAAATTTTTTGCTAATCTCAAAGCTTCTGAAATATTAATTTTTCCTGACATCAAACAAGCAGATTGACTGCCCTTTTCTCTTAAATGATGAGTCAAAGCGCGCGTATCAATTTCACTGATCGCAATTAATTTCTGCTTTTCAAAAAAATTTTTTAAACTCGTTTGTGCTCTCCAATTACTCGTGATATCAGAAAAGCTTCGCATGATCACGCCTTTAGCAAAAACATGCTCTGATTCCATATCCAAAGCGTTAACACCCACATTACCAATGTGAGGCTGCGTAAAAGTAATAATTTGAGAAGCATAGGAAGGGTCGGTTAATATCTCTTGGTAACCTGTTTGTGCCGTGTTAAATACGACTTCCCCGCAGACAGCACCCAGGCTACCTACGCTAAGGCCTTCAAAAATAAGACCATCTGCTAATACGAGGACTCCAGGATTGACACACTTACCCATAAAATACCTTCTAAATCGGTTTGTATATTTATACAATATAATGTATTATTATACACACTGCAAGGATTTACTCCACTTAAAGAGGGTACTCTTTATGCCTAGAAAGAAACACTACTCGTCTACAGATTTAAGCGCATCAATACAAGGTTTGCTGGAAAAAAAGGCTGTAGGCACACAGGAAGAAATTCGTGACGCCCTTCTTAAAAAAGGCATCCCAGTCAACCAAGTGCGCGTCTCCAGAATATTACATAAACTGGGCGCCATTAAAATGAATGAAGACGGCAAGATTGTCTATCGCCTACCTTCTGACGCAGAAAAATATTTTGTTCCAAAAGAAATCTTAAAAAAATTAATCTCACGCATCACTCACAATGAATCTCTTGTTGTCATTCAAACTGTGTCTGGTTCAGGCCAGGTCGTTGCACGCCTCTTAGATTTAACCAAAAATTTAGACATCCTTGGCACTGTTGCAGGTGATGATACTATCTTCGTTGCACCCAAAACAACGAAAAACATTGAAACTTTATTTAAAAAAATTTATAACCTATTGCTTAACTAAATGTAAGTTGTAACTCGCTGTGTGAATTACCAAATAGGAGATCACCATGCTCGACCCTAAACTCTTGCGTGAAAATTCAAAACATCTTGCCGAACGTCTTGCGACGCGCGGATTTTCTTTGGATGTCGCCCATTTTGAAATACTTGAAAAGGAACGCCGTCAATTACAAATTAAAACACAAGACTTACAAAATAAACGAAACCTATCTTCAAAAACGATCGGTGAAGCAAAAGCAAAAAACCAAGATGTCAAAACACTACTTGAAGAAGCTAACACATTAAATGAAGAATTAAAAACAACAGAAGAACAATTAACAACTATTCAAAATCAACTTCATGAGCTTTACTTACAAATCCCCAATTTACCTCAGACAACTGTCCCCCTGGGTACTTCAGAAAAAGAGAATGTGACGATACGCACTGTAGGCACAGTGCCTTCATTTTCTTTTACCCCACAAGATCACGTTGCATTAGGTTCAAAAAACAATGCCATGAATTTTGATTTAGCCAGTAAAATCACAGGCGCTCGCTTCGTGGTATTACAAGGACAACTTGCACGCTTGCAACGCGCACTGATTCAATTCATGCTGGACATTCATACCAAGGAACACAGTTATCAAGAAATTTACACACCTTATATCGTACACCGAGATAGTTTATTAGGGACAGGCCAACTGCCCAAATTCGAAGAAGATCAATTTGCATTAAAAGGCGAACATCCTTATTACTTGCTACCCACAGCAGAAGTCTCTGTCACTAATGTATTACGTAATGAAATCATTGATGCAAAGAAACTACCTTTAAAATATGTTTGTCATTCTCCTTGTTTTCGCAGCGAAGCAGGATCTTATGGAAAAGACACGCGCGGCATGATTCGTCAACATCAATTTGAAAAAGTAGAATTAGTTCAGTTTTGTTTACCAGAAAGCTCCTATGAATTACATGAAGCGCTCACACAGCATGCTGAAATTATTTTACAACGCCTAGCATTACCTTATCGTGTTGTTGCCTTATGCACAGCTGATCTTGGATTCTCTGCTGCAAAAACCTATGATTTAGAAGTGTGGTTACCTAGCCAAAATTGTTATCGTGAAATTTCTTCTTGCAGTAATTTTGAAGCCTTTCAAGCACGACGCATGCAAGCACGTTTTCGCCAAGGAACAAACAAACCTGAGTTATTGCACACCTTAAATGGTTCAGCACTTGCGGTGGGCCGAACGCTGGTCGCCATCATGGAAAATTTTCAAGATGCAGACGGCCATATTCATCTGCCTTCCGCTTTGTGGTCGTATATGGGGGGAATAAAAATAATAACTTAATCTTTTCTTCTGAAAACTGTATTAGGCGAAGACCTGGCAACAAGGTCCAGCCCCACCTTAAGGGCAGGCAGTGCCCCGAAGGTGGGGTAACAATTAAAAATATTATCGTTTGGAATACTGCTCGCTCTTGCGCGCCTTCTTATGAGCGACTTTCTTACGCTCCACACGACGCGAATCCCGCGTAATATAACCGGCTTTACGTAAGGTGGATTTCATACCTAATGCATTTTCAGTAGAACCATCGGAGACATCTGTATCATAGGCGAGTAATGCACGACTAATACCGTGACGAATGGCACCCGCTTGCCCTGAATTACCACCACCCGTAACAACAACGTAAATATCAAATTTATTTTCAAGCTTCAATAAAACTAAAGGCTGCTTTACTAACATACGAGACGTCGCCCGCCCAAAATAATCATCTAAAGCCTTGCCGTTCACTTGGATATTGCCAGAACCCGGTTTTAAAATAATACGTGCGCTGGAAGATTTTCGTCGTCCCGTTGTAACATAGCTTGCCACTTTACTGTTTGCCTTTGCTTTCTTTTTCATTTCACTGACTCACTTTTAAAAATTTCCAATACTTGCGGTTGCTGTGAAGCATGTTGGTGTACTGAACCTGCATATACTTTTAATTTCTTTAACATGGCAAAACCCAACGGTCCTTTGGGTAACATACCTTTCACCGCAAGCTCAATGATTTTTTCAGGCTTACGCTTATTTAATTTTTCAAAACTTTCAGTTTTAATGCCCCCAGGATAACCTGTGTGACGATAATATATTTTTTGCTCGGCTTTTTTGCCTGTCACTCGTACTTTTTCAGCATTAATAATAATAATATAATCCCCCGTGTCTACATGAGGGGTGTACTGAGGTTTGTGCTTTCCACGTAAACGCCGCGCTACCTCAGAAGCCATGCGCCCTAACACTTGATCAGTCGCATCAAGAACATACCAATCATGCTGCACTTCTGCAGGCTTTGCACTTAAGGTAACCATGCCTTTAACTCCAATTTTATCTGTTTTAAGAAAACCCGAAATTTTAACTGATGAAGCGGTTACATTCAAGGAAGATCGTCAAAAACTTGAGGTTGTAACTTCTTCGCTAAGTCATGTCGCGTCAAACCCATCGCTACCGCCAAAGCTCCCGCAACATAAATTGAAGAGTAAGTCCCGACTACAATACCAATCATTAAGGCCAACGCGAATAAATGAATCATCGTGGGACCAAAAATATATAAGATAAAAACCACCGAAAACGTCATCACAGATGTCATGATAGTCCGCGATAAAGTTTGATTGATCGATAAATTCATGATCTCTAAAGGCGTGCCTTTTCGAAGTTTTCTGAAATTTTCTCGTACACGATCAAAAATCACTATCGTGTCATTTAAGGAATAACCTATCACAGCCAAAATGGCCGCCAATACCGTTAAATTAAATTCCAGATGAAAAAAAGAAAAAAGCCCTAAAATCAAAACAGGATCATGAATCAATGCAATCGCCGCTCCAATTGCAAAACGATATTCAAAGCGAAAGGCAATATAGCCCATGATACAAAGCAAGGCGATCAAGATAGCCAAGGCTCCTTTGGCCGCTAACTCTGCTCCTACTTGCGAACCCACAAATTCAATTTGTTTTATTTTGGCATCAGGAAATAATTTATTAAACATTTGTACCAAATGAACTTGATCCAATGTAAGCGCATTTAAGCTAATTAACACTTCATTCGATGTCCCATAATTTTGAACGACCGCTTCGGGAAAATTGTTTTTCATTAATTGTTGTCGCACTTCTTCCACAGGGATTGCATTGGGAAATGCAAGCTGTATTTGTGTGCCTCCCGTAAAATCCAATCCAAAATTTAATTTAAAAATAATCAGCGATAACAACGAGGCAGCAAAAAGAAAAAAAGACAGGATGGCTGTCCATTTGCGTAACCCCATAAAATCAATATTTGTTTTATGTTTGAAAAATTCCACTCTTACACTCCGATCGATAAACTTTTCACGACACGCTGGCCATACACTTTATTCACGATGGCTCTTGCAAATAAAATACTTGCGAACATCGAAGTTAAAATGCCTAAAGACAAGGTAATCGCAAAACCTTTAATGGCGCCTGTACCTACGCCAAATAAAACAAAAGAAACAATCAAGGTTGTCACATTAGCATCTAAAATAGTTGAAAAAGCACGCTCGTAACCCGCGTGAATAGATTTCTGTAGGCTGACACCATTACGCCATTCTTCTCGAATCCTTTCAAAAATTAAAACATTTGCATCCACTGCCATCCCAACATTCAAAACAATGCCAGCAATCCCCGGCAAGGTCAGCGTCGCACCTAACACAGATAATAAAGCAATCAACAATAATAAATTGGCGAAGATCGCTAAATCTGAAATAAACCCAAATAATCCATAATAAAAAACCATGAAAATCATGATAATACCCATACCAATCAATAAGGCTTGAACCCCTAACTTCACGTTTTCAGCACCTAATTGCGGACCAATCGTACGCTCTTCCACGATATCAATGGCTGCAGGCAAGGCGCCTGCCCTTAACATCAAAGATAAATCACGCGACTCATTACTGCTGCTTAATCCCGTAATTTGAAAATGATTCGGTAAGGCTGAGCGAATTGTCGCAACACTGATGACACGTTCCTTTTTATAAGCTACGCGAACCGATTTTCCTTCTTCTATTTTTGTCGCAAACTTTGTTTCGACAAATACAATCGCCATGGGTTTCCCAATGTTCTGCGCAGTAACACGATGAAATAAACCTTCGCCTCCCCCTCCCAAACGAATATTCACCGCAGGACGACCCTCTTCACCAAAACCTGAAGAAGCATCTGTAATAGAATTCCCTGTTAAAATGATTTGATTTTTTAATATAACTGGACGATTATCATAATGATAAAGTCTTGAGCCGGAAATCAAAGATCCTGACAAAGCAGAACGCACATCGTGATCCACATCCACCATTTTAAATTCTAATGTCGCCGTTCCCCCTAAGACTTCTTTAGCACGCGCAGTATCTTGGATACCAGGTAAATCAACGGCAATTCTGTCTAAGCCTTGTTGCTGTACCATTGCCTCAGACACCCCTAGTTCGTTCACGCGATTCCTTAATGTCGTCATGGTTTGTTCAATGGCATGTTGCCGAAGTGTTGTTATCTCAGAAGATTTTAATGTTGCCGTAATGATAAATTGATTTTTTTGATCACGTGCAAAATCAAATTGAGGAAAATCACCGGGTAAGTGATCCAATGCTTTTACAAAATTTTCTTGATCTCGGAAAACCAAATCAATTTCATTTGATTGCCCTGACAACAAGTGAGTGTAACGGATATTGGTTTCTCTTAAGTTTGTTTCTATACTTCGAATAGTGCCTTCTAAGTACTGCTTTATCACCGATGCTGTGTCCACTTGTAATGTAAAATGAACACCACCACGCAAATCTAAGCCTAATTTCATTGGCGTTGCACCTAAGAAAGTAAGCCAAGCGGGGCTGGCAGAAGCAAGGTTTAATGCAACCGTGTAGTTATCTCCTAGAAAAAACCTCAGTGCTTCTTTTAACGCTAACTGAACATCCACATCATTAGTACGAATCAAAATCGTATGGTTTTTTTCTTCTTCCAACGATTTAATAGGAAAATGATTTTTCTCCACAAACGATTTGATTTTTTGAATAAGCTCCGGACTTAAAGTGTTATTACCCACTGCAGAAATTTGTATTGCAGGATTTTCTCCATAAAAATTGGGCAAAGAATAAATAAATGAAAATAAGACAATAAAAAAAATTAAACTATTTTTCCATAATGGATATTTATTCAGTACCATTTTTTATTGTCCCTTTGGGGAGTGAAGAAGCGATGGCACTTCGTTGAAACATGAGTTCTACACCATTACCCACACTTAACGATATAAAATTTTCATTTAATTTAGTGATACGCCCTATCAAACCACTACTGGTAACAACTTCATCTCCCAGCACCAGTGATGACAACAAAGTACGATGCTCTTTCGCACGACGCGCTTGCGGACGCCATAATAAAAAATAAAAAATAGCGAAAAACGCAACTAACATGATCATCGAACTCATACCTGATCCCGACATTGCTTGCCCACTGGCCGGGGCGCCGGCCGCATGGGCCACAGAAATAAAACTCAGACTCATCGTTCTTCCCTCCAATTCAATTAAAGCTGCCCAATCTACCCAAATTCGTCTTGACAATCAAATTATTTAGAAAATACACATCGCCTCCCCATAACTAAAAAAATGATAGCGATGCTGTACAGCATGTTGATAAGCCCGTAAAACATCCTCTCTGCTCGCAAAAGCACACACAAGCATGAGCAATGTTGAACACGGTAAATGAAAATTTGTCACCAAGCCATCAACGATATTAAATTTAAACCCAGGATAAATAAAAAGATCTGTCTCTCCTGAAAAAGCACGTAGCTCTCCTTGCCTGGCTACAGCTTCGAGACAGCGTACGGATGTTGTTCCCACCGCAATGACTCTCCCGCCCTTCTTTTTTGTTTCTAAAACCAATCGGCAAGTATCCTCATCAATACACATCCATTCTCGATGCATTTTATGATCTTTGATATTTTCACATTTCACAGGTTTAAATGTCCCCGAACCTACGTGCAAGGTCACAAATGCAGTCTGAATTTTCTTGGCTTTTAACATCGAAAAAAAAGATTCATCAAAATGCAATCCTGCCGTGGGGGCAGCAATCGCTCCCGGGATTTTTGCATAGATCGTTTGATAACGTAGTTGATCATCCTTCGTATCGGAACGATGAATATAAGGCGGTAAAGGCACGTGACCACGCTCGTCCAATAAATTCAATAAAGAACAAGTCATATCAAATTTAATTTTAAAAAAATCTTCATCTTTCTCAAAAAGAGTCGCATTGATATTTTCATCAAATTGAATTTCCATTGGAATTTTGCATTTTTTGTTTGACTTTACATGAACTAAAGCTTCTTTTTCAGAAAGTATTCGTTCTATTAAAATTTCAATTTTTCCCCCTGTTTTCTTTTTTCCATAAAGCCGCGCAGGGATGACGTGTGTATTATTAAAAACAAGCAAATCAGAAGGCTCTAATAAATCAATCAAGGCGGGGAACAGTAAATCTTGGGTTTCACCTGTTTTTTTATTTAAAAAAAGCAGTTTACTTTCAGTGCGTGTTTTTGTGGGAAATTGAGCGATAAGCTCCGAAGGGAGCAAATAATGAAAATCAGAAATTTGCAATGCGTCACACCTTTCATTTCTTTGGTACCGAGAGTCGGAATCGAACCGACACGGTGTTGCCACCACCGGATTTTGAGTCCGGCGCGTCTACCAGTTCCGCCATCCCGGCCAAAGGACAACATCATACAATATTTTTGTAAAAATGCGAATTTTAATACTAGATTCAATCTAGTGATTCCACTATGATAGGACATTCCAACTTACCGCATTTAGCCATGACACATTACGTTTTCTTCACAGGGGGTGTTGTTTCTTCATTGGGGAAAGGCATTGCTGCCGCCTCCCTGGGTGCCATTCTCGAATCTCGCAAGTTAACCATCACCTTTGTAAAGCTTGATCCTTATTTAAATGTAGACCCTGGCACCATGAACCCTTACCAGCACGGTGAAGTGTTTGTGACACAAGACGGTGCAGAAACCGATCTGGATTTAGGACATTACGAACGCTTCGTAAGACTAAAAACCTCACAAGCCAATAATTTCACGGCTGGAAAAATTTACGCGAATGTCTTACGCAAAGAACGCCGTGGTGATTATCTTGGTGGCACAGTCCAAGTTATTCCGCATGTTACTGACGAAATCAAAGCTTGTATTAAAGAATCTACGACTCAAGCGGATATTGCTATTGTGGAAATCGGCGGCACTGTTGGCGATATTGAATCTCTTCCTTTTCTAGAAGCCATTCGTCAAATGCGTATTGAGCTGGGAGCAAACCAAACTGTTTTTATTCACCTGACCCTCATTCCTTTTATCGCCACTTCTGGTGAAATCAAAACAAAACCCACACAACATTCTGTTAAAGAATTACGTTCCATCGGCATTCAACCAGATATCTTAATTTGCCGTTCCGAATTAAGTTTACCTGCAGGAGAACGATCCAAAATTGCTTTATTTACCAACGTAGAAGAACGTGGCGTTATTTCGCTCGTAAATGTCGATTGTATTTATAAAATCCCCCTCTTATTGCACGATCAAGGTTTAGATAAGCTTGTCACAGAAAAATTACATTTAAAAACCCCTGCTGCCGATCTTTCAGAATGGAAAAATGTCGTTAACGCTTTTTATCATCCTAAGAAAGAAATCACTGTTGCCGTAGTGGGAAAATACGTTGCTTTGGTTGACTGTTACAAATCTATTGTAGAAGCCTTAATTCATGCTGGCATTAAAACAAAAACAAAAATAAAAATAAATTACGTAGATTCTGAAGAATTAGAAAATAACGGCACTCAAAAGCTAGAACAGCTTGACGCTATTTTAGTGCCAGGTGGTTTTGGCAACCGCGGTATTGAAGGAAAAATTTCAGCAGCACAATATGCGCGTGAACATCACATTCCTTTTTTAGGTATTTGCTTGGGCATGCAAATTGCCGTGATTGAATTCGCACGTCACGTGGCTTCCCTCAAAAAAGCACATAGTAGTGAATTTAATCCTAAAACACCCCATCCTGTGATTGCACTCGTCACAGAATGGCTCAATGCTGATGGGAAAATTGAAAAGCGAACAAAAAACATGGACTTAGGGGGCACGATGCGTTTAGGCAGTCAATTGTGTCATCTAGAAAAAAATTCCAAAGCACGCAGTGTTTATGGAAAAGAAAAAATAGCCGAACGTCACCGTCACCGTTATGAAGTCAATAATTATTATGTCCCTGTTTTAGAAAAAGCAGGTTTAAAAGTCACGGGACGATCACAAGATAATTTAGTTGAAATTATTGAATTACCCGACCACCCCTGGTTTGTTGCATGTCAATTCCATCCTGAATTTGCCTCCAACCCGCGTGACGGACACCCTTTGTTCATTGGATTTGTTAATGCGGGAAGCAAATATGCCGCGCGCGAAAAACAGCTTGCCATCAAAGCTAAAATATAAATCAAAAATTTCTTCATCATCAAATGCCTTTAAACACCGTGACTCTCTTATTTAATTTCTCTGCTTTTTTTATTAAACAAGCATCATCACTTACAATAATAATTTCATGCGATCCCGCCCAAACTTTTAAATCTACATAGGCATTCCCCGCATAATCAAATCCTTCTACACCAAATTTTTCCTGAAGTTTTTTTAATTTTCGAACCCCAGAATAGCTCACCACTGCATCACTACCGATCACCTCATCAAAAATCCCTAAAAAATTCGCGATTTTTTCTGCAATTAATTGGTCTGAAGCCGTTACCAAAAGCACTTTTCTTTTTAATTGGCGCTGTTGGTTTATAAAACCAAGAAGAGTTTGATTATAAGGCAAAGAAGCCGGATCAAACTCAACACGTTTGGCCACCTGTCGTTTAACATAAGCAAATCCCTTGAACATCCAAAACGGAAATAGAAAAATATAAAATATGTTTTTTTTCAATAATAAATATATCGATTTTGGTACCATATCATCGAAAATCAAGGTACCATCCAAATCCACACATAAAGGTTTTACATTCGACATTTTTTATTCCTATGAATTATTTACATGCTTATCACGCGGGCCAAGCCGCTGATCTCTTCAAACATTTTGTTTTGTTTGAATTATTAAAAGCTCTTTTAGAAAAAAAGAAACCCCTTGCTTACCTAGAAACACATGCTGGGTTTGCTTATTATGATTTAAAAGCGCTGCCTTCTCAAAAAACCCAAAGCTATCAAACAGGTATCTCTCTTTTATGGCAGGCACAACCTCAAACCAAGCTAAAACAATTTTTCGATGTCATAAAAAAACTAAACTTAACTCACGACACAACAACACTGCGTTATTATCCTGGCTCCGCTTGGATAGCGAATCAGTTACTTACTCGAAAAAATCCACTTTATTTATGCGATAAAAATGAAACCGCTATCCATCACTTAAAAACACATCTTCCCCGCACTGCCCATCTTTACCATGAAGACGGTTACAAATTACTTACTTCTTTGTTACCACCTAAAACAAAAAGAGGCTTACTCTTCATCGACCCTCCTTATGAATCAGACGAATGGGAGCATATCCTTCAAGCTTGCACTATTATCCATAAAAAATGGGCGTTTGGAACAACAGCCATCTGGTATCCTATTAAAAACGATCCTCTTCTTAAAAAATTTTATCGCTCCTTTCAAGAACTTCCTTTTAATAAAAAAGAAAATATTGAATTTTGTCTTTTTTCAAAAGATGTTTCACAACGTTTAAATGGTTCGGGCATCTTTTTAATTAACCCACCCTGGAAATTCAAAGAAAATATTGAAAACTCACTGCAAGAATTAAAAAGAATCTTGACTGCAAATATTTGTTAGCTTCACAAAACCTTCTACGTCTAGATTTTCTGCGCGGAGTTGTGAATCAATCTCTGCTTTTTCAAAATGCGCTGGGGTTACGATGGCATGCAAGCTGTTTTTTAACGTTTTTCGACGTTGATTAAAGGCTTGCTGCACAATTTTAGAAAATAAAGAAAAATCTGAAGCGACAAAAGGTAGCGTTGTGTAAGGCACTATTCTAACGAATGCCGATGTCACTTTAGGACTGGGATGAAAAGCAGTCGGGGGTATGAGAGAAAGCAGCGCTACCTGACTGACATAACCCACCATGACACTCAGACGGCCATAGGCTTTTGTACTACACTTGCCAACAAGCCGTTCTGCTACTTCTTTTTGTAACATAAAATGCATGTCTTGAATGTATTCTGAAAAAGAAAGCAAGTGAAATAATAAAGGCGTAGAAATATTATAAGGTAAATTTCCAATAACACGGATTTTTTTATTTTTATCTACCCCTTTTTTAAAATCATATCGTAAGGCATCTAGTTGATGAATCGTTAATTTAGGATCTTTAGACAGTGTCAAATGCATCGCCAAATCACGATCTAACTCAATGGCTTGCAAATGATTAACATAGGGCAATATTGCAAAAGTTAAAGCCCCTAGGCCAGGACCAATTTCAATCATAATGTCTTCTGCTTGCGGCATAATAAATTTTACAAGCGTTTCTATTATTGAAGATTCAACTATGAAATGCTGCCCAAATCGCTTTTTTGCGCCGTGTAAAAAATTTAACTTCATCATTGCTTGTCTTCCTTTACAGCATGTATTAATTCTATTGCCAATTTCACTGCTGATATCAAACTCCGTGCATCTGCCCGTCCTGTGCCCGCCAGATTCAAAGCGGTGCCATGATCTACTGAAGCACGGATAAACGGTAAACCTAAGGTTAAATTCACGGCATGATGAAAATCACTCAATTTTAATAAAGGTAATCCTTGATCATGGTACATTGCTAAAATAACATCTGCATTTTCCATAAAAATCGTATCCGCAGACAAAGGACCTTGTAAGTCTAAGCCTTTTTCTTTTAATGCCGTCAGAACAGGTGAAATAATTTTTTTTTCTTCATCTCCTAAATAACCTCCTTCACCTGCGTGTGGATTTAAGCCACATACTGCGATACGTGGCCGTTTTAATTTAAAATATTTTTTTAAATCGTTATTTAAAATTTCAATCGTTTCAGTCAACATATCTTGCGTGATCGCATCCACTACTTTTTTTAAAGGTAAATGCGTTGTTACTAATGCCATTTTAAATCGCGCGTTCATGAGCAACATCACGACACGATTAACCTTTGCAAGTTTTGCAAAAAACTCAGTGTGTCCACAAAAATAAAAACCCGCATCGTTGATAATGCTTTTGTGAACCGGCGCTGTCACAACGGCATCAAATTTCTTTTCTAAACAGGCTTGTCCTGCATAACGCAATATTTCAAGCAATACAGGCACATTCGCAGCATTGAGCACACCAGGGGTCACCGGGTGAGGAAAACTAAAAGGTTTGCAATACATTTCTTCTGCCGCCAAGGGTGTTTGCTCTGAACCTTCCGTCTCTTTAATCTGCAAAGGTAAACCCAATAGTTTGGCACGCGCTGATAAAACATCAGGATCTCCCAAAACAATCAAGGGCGTAGGCCAGGCACGCTGTACTAGCTGTATAAGAATATCTGCCCCTATACCCGCCGGCTCACCTAATGTAATCGCAATAGACATCAATCCATCTCTTTAAAAACCGTTGAAGAACAGTACATTTCAAGCAAAAACGAGGACTTTTTTTTAAGTATATGATTTTTATGAGTTTTATTAGCTTTAAACAAGCTCATTTCTGGAAAACCATATGAAAAACCCATCTTTTTAAACATTTTTTCAAGTCCTCCACAGATTTATCCACAGTTTTTGTGAGTAAGTTGCTATGGGCCTAGGAGAAAACCTACGAGAAGCTCATCTCATGTAATAACTCACCCTACAGCAAAGCGCGTTCACTTGAATTCGAATACACGTCGTGAATCATTACCGTACGAAAAGCGCATCTAAAATATAGAAATATAAGCTTGTGCTCGTGCTTGTTTCAGCCAATCTTGCAATTTTTCTGTGATCTTCCTCTGAAAAATTGCTTCTCGCGCCTCTGCCTCTCTTATACTTTGTTTATTTTGTAAATCCCTACGACCTACAACTTGTACTAAAACCCAGCCTTGTTGCACTTTTACCGGTTGACTTACTTCTCCTGGTTTTAAATTCCGTATCGCGGCTTCAATATCTGGTTCGTAGCTTCCCGGCTTTAACCAACCTAAATCGCCTCCCTCAATTCGACTTTCAGGGTCTTGTGAAATTTGACTTGCAATCACAGAGAAATCTCCACCTGATGCAATTTGTGCACGTATTTGCACTAAACGATTTTTAATACGCTGTGCATCGTTCAAGGCATCTTCTTTTAAATAAATTTTCTTAAGATGCATTTCTTGCATTAACTTTTGTGGCATCCCTTTCCATTCCACTAATTGCAAAATATGAAATCCATTCGGTGCTCTCACGATGCTTACTTGATTTAAATGCATCTTTAAAATAACAGGCTGAAATAAGGTGGGTAATTCATTTAAATGCCGCCACCCTAAATCTGTTTTTTCTACCGATGAAATATCAGCAATCGATTTATTAGCTTTTAATAAAAGCGATATTTGATTTGCTTGCATCTGAAATTGCGTTTCTTGCTCCGGCGTAAGCACTTCGGGAATCGAAATTAGATAATCTATCACGTGATAATCTTCAGCGGGTTTTGTTTTTTCAGGCGCATGCTTTAAATAATCTTGTATTTCTTGATTGCTGATTCTTATTAAAGGCAAAAGTTCTTGTTCTTGTAACTTATGGATCACCAATTGATCGTGAATTTCTTGGAAATATTGATCATAAGGGATGCCTGTTTCTTGAATTCTTTGTTTCAATTCTGCAGCAGAAATATTATTATTTTTTGCGACCATGGCTATCGCGTTTTCTGTTTGCTCATCTGTTACAGCAATATTCGCTTTTTTCGCAATTTGTAATTCCAATACCGCATTGATCTGTTCATTTAAAACTTTTTCCCTTAACTCGGCTTGCGGTGGCAAAACCGCATCAGGAGGTAACGATTTTTTTATGTTTTCAATTCGTTCGCGCAACTCACCTTCCGTGATCACATCTTCATTGACAATCGCAACAACACCATCAACCGGCTTGCTCTGTGCAAAACAAGGAGATAAAAAAATAAAAAGAAAAATAAAATTAACTATTAATTTCATACTGTTTTTCCAAAATTATCATGGTATCCCGCAATATTGTTTGACAAAAATGACCCTGGGTCACTCGTACCAAAATTACCTAAGCCTTTTAACTGTACTTGCAAAAAAACAGAATTATTAAACACAGGATTATTGTTTTGATTCAATGACTGAAATACTCTTCCCGCCACCATACGCACAGCCCAACAACAACTGCTGTACTCAAATCCATAAAGATAATTTTGGGCATGAACGTGGCTTATATTGTAAGTTAAACTTGTAAAAATACGCCAGCGTTCTTTGATAGGCCAGGCAAAAGAAACTAAAGCTTGATTTAAATTATTGATAGCGCTGCTCGAGGGTGTAGAAGGATTGGTTTGAATTTCATCGCCTAACGTTAAAAAATTATAACCTATATTAAAAACACGATTATTTACACCATGATAAGATAAGCCTAACTCTGCATTATTCGTTTTATAATTTGCAAACCCCCAAGCAATACCGCCATTGATCTTCCAAGAAGGGGTTAATGCCACAGTCACTAATCCCGCCAAGGGAGATATGCTGGCAGTGGCAGAGGTTGCACCTGGGGAAGAATCAATGTCATGGCATCCCGGCGCCGTGCATAAAGTTACTTTTCTATCTTGAAAATAGAAAACCTCCCCTAAACTAAAACTTATTCTCTCTTGATTGGATGATTTATCTAATAAACGCGAAGTCATACCCAATGATAATTGATTTGCATCTCCAATACGGTCAATGCCACTAAATCGGTTAGTTAAAAACAATTGATTGTATCCAAACGGTTGCAAGCTTGTATCAAATTCAGGAATATCATTTTGATTTTTATAAGGAACATATAAATAAAACAAGCGAGGTTCTAAGGTTTGCGTATATTTTTTATTTTTAAATTTCATGGATTTTTCAAAATACATTCCACTGTCCACGTCGATGATGGGTAATTCACGATTGATAGTATTTGGCGTAAAAATTTCACCGTTCGCTGCAACTTCACCATTAATAACATATTGTGTAAATTCATATTGAACAGAAGGAATAAAATACCCCCCTATACTCACAAACGGAATATCAAAAGCAGGCACAAGATTCAAACGCTCACCTGTCGGCGATGATAATGTTGCACCGGGATTTGTATCTTCTCGAAAATGAACAAATTGGGAATCCCAATTAAAATTTAATTGGGATTTTCGCGTAGGAAAATCACCCGTCAAATCCAACTCTGGCATGCGGCTATATTGGTTTTGCGTCGGCGTTTCATTTACAGGGTGTAAGGTTAAATAATTTTGCAATAAGCCTTTAAAATTCCAAATCTCTCCCTGATAAACGATTTCTCCTTCTCTTAATAATTGATTCGGTGTCACAACCCCTTTCATAAAACCAAAGTCTTGAAGATAATAATCATCGTTCACATAATTATAATTAATGTCCGCATTCCAATGATCATCAAATCTCGTTTCATGCTGAAACGATAATCCGAAACGATTATTACTGGTTGATTCTAAGGCCTGCAAGCTTGCACGACTAGGACTGTTGGCATAATTACTGGGAGCTTGCGCTTTAAATTCATCAAATTCTGTGTCATTTGGCAAAAACGCAAAATAAAATTCACCTCGACTGCCTGTCGTTAAATAACGAAAATCATTTCTCAGTTGTACACCGCGATTCCCATAAAATGCAGGTGTGATCGTATCATCGTAATTTGGCGCGATATTCCAATAATAAGGTTGAATAAAACTAAAACCTTGTTGATTAGATGTGCCTATCGTCGGAAATAAAAATCCAGATTGTCGTCGTCTATCTAAAGGGAAATCAAAATAAGGAAAATAAAAAATAGGAATATTTTTTACGTCAAGTATCACATTTTTTGCCACACCTCGTCCCACATTGGGATTTAAAGAAATGGATTCAGAACGCAATACCCATGTTGGATTCAAAGGCGAGCATGTTGTGTAGCTTGCATTTTTAAGATTAAAAATGTTATCGGCTTGTCGTTCAAAACTCGAAGCCTTGCCCCATGCCACGGTGCCAGTTATTTTTTCTGATTCAAACTGCCGACCAAAAGCAATGCGGTAATAAGCTTCTTGCATTCGTATAATTTTTGTTTTTAAATCGACAATACCCGTTTTTGCTAATATAAATTTACCGGGTTCACGTACTGTTACATTCCCTTCTAAGCTGACACTCTCTTCTTGATTTGATGCTTTTTCTGTGTCTCGATTTAAGGTCGCAGTCGTCGCTGTAATTTCCCTTCCCGGTTGAGAAATCACAACATGACCCGTTAAGACCGAGCCTCCTTGTTGACGAAAAACACCGCCGTCTGCTGCCACTGTCACAGGCGCATCTTCTAATGGCATTAATTTTATTTTAACAAAAGGATCGTAATAATAACCAAAACAACAATTGGGGCTGGCCGAATCAATAATCCAACCTAATTCCTTAGCCAAAGAAGTCGGGGGTGTTTGTTGCTCTTCTGCAAAAACAAAGGGAGTGAATATCACCCCAAGGTAAATAGCTAATCGAAAAAATTTTAATAGACTCACAATGACAGATTACCTTTTTAACGGTACAATCCCAGCTTTCCGTAATCGACCTCTTCCTTCAATGGACAAGCGATATCTTGAATTGCAAGCATGGCTTGCAAGCAAATTACACTCCAACTTCACTCTCACTCTTCTTTCAGGTGATGCAAGTTTCAGACGCTATTTTCGCATTGCCCACAACAATCAAAGCTTTGTTGCAATGGACGCCCCACCTTCAAAGGAGGACCTTTCATCTTTTATCAAAATTGCAGAGATATTAGAAAAACATCAGGTGCTGACACCTCGTATTCTCGAACGCAACTTAGAACACGGTTTCTTGCTTCTTTCTGATCTCGGAGATAATTTATTCCTGCAAACACTTACTGCAGGCACTGTACACCATCTCTATAAACTTGCTTTCACAACCCTGCATCAAATTCAAAGTTGTTCTCTTGAAAAACAGACCCTACCCTTATTTAACGAGGAAATGATTTTACGGGAATTATCCTTGTTTGTAGAGTGGTTTTTAGAAAAACATCTTGAATTAAGACTCTCATCCAGCGAAAAAAAAATTATAGAAAAGACGTTTTCTTTCCTAATTAACGCTGCTTTGGAACAACCTCAAGTTTTCGTACACCGTGATTATCATTCTCGAAATTTATTGCTTCTATCTAATGATCAAGTGGGGGTATTAGATTTTCAAGACGCCGTTCTAGGCCCTATTACTTATGATCTTATTTCTTTGACCCGTGATTGCTATATCGCCTGGCCCGATCAAAAAGTAGAACAATGGATTGTAGACTTTCAGAAAGAAGCCCTTGAAAGAAAAAAATTAAAAGAAACATCACAAGAGCTTTTTTTATGTTGGGCAGACTGGATGGGCATACAGCGCCATTTGAAAGCCATAGGCATTTTTAGTCGTTTAAATTACCGTGATAATAAATCGATGTATTTGAATGATATTCCTAGGACATTAAATTACGTGCATACTATTTCAAAAAATCACTCACAATTAAATTCCTTTTATCATTGGTTAGAAGACGCTGTAATGAGCAAACAAGCATGAGAGCTTTTCTTTTAGCGGCTGGAAAAGGAGAAAGACTACGCCCACTCACAGACAGCATTCCCAAGCCTTTATTATCTTTAGCCGGTGAACCGTTGATCGTACATCACATTAAACGGCTGGTGAGCATAGGCATCACGGATATTGTGATTAATGTTTCACATCATGCAAAACAAATCACGAATTATTTAGGTGATGGGAAACAGTGGGGCGCTCATCTTGTTTATTCTTACGAACCCACCGCCCTTGAAACAGGTGGTGGCATTACACAAGCGCTGCCTTTACTTGGAAACGAGCCTTTTCTTGTGATAAGTGGGGATATTTTCACTGATTTTCATTTTTCAAATTTGCTTTTTTCTTTAAAAAAATCAGCACATCTTGTTTTGTCATCTCACCCAGATTGTCATCCTGATTTTCACTTAGAAGGTAATCAAATTAAAACAAGCGGTATGCCAAAATATACTTACGGAAACATAGGTTTATATCACCCTCGTTTATTTGCCTCGCATACGCCACACGCTTTTAAATTAATAGATGTTTTATTACCTGAAATTAAAGCAGGTAATGTGACAGGCGAACTCTACGAAGGCTTGTGGGAAAATATCACTTCTCAAAAACAATATGAAACTTTAAAAGAAAAATATAGAAACTATAGGTATCCCGAATGAAAATCCCTATTTTTCCTTGACCTACGTCATCCTGGAAAAAACATATCCTTCAATTTTTTAAAAAAGTCTATGTGTTTTTTTCAGGATCCAGAATCAATCTTTCTTACTGGTTTAAAATATCGGGTTCAACTAAGAAAGATCAACACTGGATCCCTCAAAAAACACATGGAACTCTGTACTTCTTTATTTAATATCGTGGAGTGCTTTTCTCGGGATGACACGCTCTTTTTGTTGACGGAAAACCAGAAATTTCATCTGTGACAAGTATACCGCTGTGTTACACCCACTCTCTCTTTATTAAAAAATCCTGATAAAGCTTGGCTTCAAGTGAATTCGGTTGAGGCTCCCATTGATATCGCCAACTCACTTCAGGCGGCATAGAAATTAAAATAGATTCGATTCTCCCTTGAGATTGTAGCCCAAACAAAGTGCCACGATCATAAAGTAAATTAAATTCAACATAACGACCACGCCGATATAATTGAAAATCACGCTCTTTTTCTCCATAAGGATAATTTTTTCTTTTTTTCAAAATCGTAATGTATGCAACAAGAAAATGCGAAGCAACATTTTTCATGAATTCAAAACAACGAGGAAATTCTGGTTCACTTAAATCATCATAAAAAATACCACCGATACCACGTGGTTCGTTTCTCGCTTTCAAAAAAAAATAATCATCACAGGCAGATTTAAATTTTTTATAATACCCCTCGCCCAAGGTCTCACAAGCTTTCAATGCATGTTGATGCCAGAGCTTGCAATCCTCTTCAAACCCATAATAAGGCGTTAAATCAAAGCCTCCACCAAACCACCCGACCACTTTCTCTTCTTGATACGCTACAAAAAACCGGACATTCAAATGCGTCGTGGGCACATAAGGGTTACGCGGATGAATAACAGAAGAAAGCCCCAAGGCCTCAAATCGACAGCCTGTTAAATCAGGATGCTTCGTCGTAGCCGCGGCCGGCAAACGCTCTCCCAAAATATGAGAAACATTCACCCCCGCTCGCTCTAAGTGTTTTCCCGCTTCTAATACGCAAGTACAACCCTCACCCAAAACATTTTTCCAGCTTTCTTCTTTAAATTTCCCACCCTCTTCTTGTTCTTCCAGTGCATCACACAATTGAAATTGAAAAGATGTTAAAAATTCTTTTATTTGATCAACTGGTTTTTCTAAATTAAGCATGATTAAAGATTTCTTTCCCTTGCGCTTCAACAATTTGAGGCCATGACTGAATATCGAATTCAATCGCAAACATACCGCAGGTTGCCAAATTTATGGCTGGATTATTACTTAAATACGAAGCAAACCAACTTAAGGTAGGATTGTGTCCCACGATCATTAAACCTTGAACCAAATCAGATACCTCATTGATAGTTTCCATTAAAAATGTAACATTTTCTTCATATATTCGCGGTTCAATGTAAACACCATTTTCTGGAAGTTCCAAACCTTTTGCGATCAGCTGTGCTGTTTGTCGTGCACGGACTGCATTACTACATACAATTAAATCGGGTGTAATATTCTCCTGCTTTAAATATTTTATAAATTCAATAACTTGCAGTTTACCTTCTTCTGTGATTTTCCGCTGCACATCAAGCACATCAGGATCTTCTAAACTGGCTTTAGCATGTCGCACTAAAAATAATTTTTTCATTTCCTCTCCTCTACTCTACTCCGAACGCAGTGTTTGAATAGGATCTAAGCGTGAAGCTTTATACGCAGGGTAAAAACCAAAAAAAACACCCACCATAACTGAAACAATAAATCCTACTCCCGATGGCGTCATTAAAATAACAAAATCCCAGTGAGTTAGTTTTGCAATGACATAAGATGTCACCATGCCTAAGAAAACACCCACCACTCCTCCCAACAATGAAAGCATGACAGATTCAATTAAAAAAAGAGATTGGATGTCTCTTCTGCTTGCACCACATGCCATGCGAATACCAATTTCTTTTCGTCGCTCTGTCACAGATACAAGCATAATATTCATGATGCCAATCCCACCCACCAACAAAGAAATACTCCCAATTAATCCTAACATTAAAGTAAAAATTCGACTTTGCGCTTGCATACTACGAACTAACTGTTTTGCACTACGAAAAAAAACATTTAAATTTTTCACCTTACTTTCTAAAAAATAGCTGACTGCTGCTTCTATTGAATCAACTTCAGTTCCTTTTTTTAAAATCATGACTAAATTATTAATTGAACTTTCTTTTTCTAAAAATTCTAATGTTTTGTGAGGTATGATGACAGACTGATTAACATCTTCATTAAAAAAAGCACTCTCCGGCCACGCTTGTGCAACACCCATCACGGTGAAAATATGATTTCCCAAGCTAATTTGTAACCCTATTAAATCACTTTCAACAAATTGATTTAGTTGTTCAGCTAACAGGGATCCTAAAACACAATAATGCGCATAATTATCCAAATCTGAAATAAAGCGCCCGCGTTGCAATTTGATGTTGATGACACGCTGCAATACTTCAGAAGCACCGATAATATTTCCTTTTAAAGCCTTCCCTTCAAAACTCAAAGATGAATAGGCCGTGCCATAAGGTGAGACGCCCAGGATAGCAGGCGAAAGATTTTTGATCTCTTGCAAAACATCAAAAGAAAGGCGCAGGGTTTGTGAGGTTCTTGATTCTGAGTCCCCGGCATAAAATGAAACGGACAATAAATCCATGCCTAAACTCTCAAATTGTTTTAATGCTTGATTTGTCGCAAGTTCACCGCAGGACACCATGGCAACCACAGAGGCAGTCCCCACCACCACCCCTAATAAGGCGAGCAAGGAACGTAATTTCGAGGCAAAGAGATTACTTAACGCTTCACGGATACCGGACATAAAGTCCATAAATAACCTGAATTCTCTTTATTAAATAATGGGGCTAATCATAGGCCAGTGAAAAACCTAATGCAAACGCTCATAGGAGCGATCCCGGATGAAAATCCCCTCCTAAAAACTGCAAAATGGCTATAGCACTCATCCCGGCCGTCTCTGTTCTGAGGATACGAGGACCCAGGCGCCAACCCACAAAACCTGCCTCATACGCCTCTTTATATTCTTTTTCAGACAACCCCCCTTCTGGCCCGACCAATAAAAGCAGCTCTTTTAAGGGGATTTTTTCTTTTTTTTCTTTTTTTGCATGAGGGTCCAACACAACTTTAAAATCACAAGAAATCGTTTCAAGCCAAGGAGAAAATTCGTTGATAGGGCTTAATATGGGCAGATCACAACGGCCTGATTGCTCTGTAGCACTCTCCATGACTTTTCGCCAATGAAGAAGTCGTTTCGCTTGTCGAGCTTCATCTAACCTCACATTAACGCGCTCTGTTATTAAAGGAATAATAGTATGGACACCCAACTCCACGGCTTTTTGCAAAGTAAAATCCATTTTATCCCCGCGGGAAATGGCTTGCGCTAAAATAATTTTTAATGGCGAAGCAGCGAACCCGTTTTCAAAGGATTGCAAACAAACTTCCACTGTTTTATTTACTTGAGTGATCACGGCTTTAAATTCCCCGCCTTGCCCATTGAATACGGAAAGTAAATCATCTTTTTTCATCCGTAATACATGTTTAACATGATGACTTGCTTCTTCAGTTAAAAAAAAGCACGCTTGCAATTGCAATGATCGATTTTGAAAAATTCGCGGAATCTGCACTTGTATCTTCCTGTGTCTTACTCTATCTTATAGCCTTCGTATTTTTTTAAATAAGTTTTTCCTACATGTCAACGCAAGAAAAAACACCTTTATCTTTTGAAAAATTAAAAAATATTGCACACCATATTTTAGATTTTTCAAAAAAGCAAGGCGCCACTGACGCCGAAGTTTCTATTTCAAATGGTCTTGGATTCACAACACAAGTACGACTAGGAGAAGTTGAAACGCTGGAGTATCACCGCAGCAAAGGCATTGGCATTACTGTTTATTTCGGACAAAAAAAAGGGACCACCTCTCTTTCTGCCATTGAAGAAACCGCCTTAAATGAAGCAGTCTCTGCAGCATGTCACATTGCTAAATACACCTCTGAAGACAACTGCGCGGGTCTCATAGAAAAAAAATTTCTTGCTTTCAACTATCCCGATTTAAAATTATTTTATCCTTGGTCTATCACGCCAGAACAAGGCATTGAACTTGCCAAAGAAGTTGAAAACATAGGGCGCGCTTATGACAAACGAATTTCAAACTCAGAAGGCGCAACACTTTCAACGCACGAAAATCATTTTGTTTACGCTAACAGTATAGGTTTTTGTGGGCACTACTCTTCAAGTTTCTATAATTTAAATTGTACTTTAATTGCAAATGAAAATGATCGCATGCAACGCGATTATGGTTATAGTATTGCACGCGACCCGCTTGAACTTTTCTCTGCAAAAGAAATTGCAAAAGAAGCGGCAACAAAAGTTTTGCGTCGACTCGGCGCAAAAAAACTTTCAACACGAAAAACACCTGTTATTTTCTCTTCTAATGTGAGCCCTGCTTTAATTTCTCATTTTTTAGCGGCAATTCGTGGCAGTAATTTATATCGAAAATCTTCTTTTTTGTGTGATTATCTTGAAAAACCTGTTTTTCCCTCACATATTCAAATTCGTGAAGAACCCTTTATTATAAAAGGGTTGGCAAGTGCACCTTTTGATGATGAAGGTGCAACCCCCAGACCGCGTGATTTAATTCACCAAGGCATTTTAAAAAGTTATTTTTTAAATAGTTACACCGCAAGAAAACTAGGCATGGAACCCACAGGAAATGCGGGCGGAATACACAACATACTCGTCTCACACAGTGCTGACACTTTTGAAGAATTATTAAAAAAAATGGACACGGGTTTAGTGATCACAGAGCTCATGGGGCAAGGCATTAATCTTGTTAACGGTGATTACTCCCGCGGTGCCACGGGTTTTTGGGTTGAAAAAGGTGAGATACAATACCCTGTCGAAGAAATCACAATTGCAGGTAATTTAAAAAATATGTTCATGGGTATCCTTGCCATTGGCACTGATATTGAAAAAAGAAGTTCGATTCAAACCGGGTCTATTTTAATTGATGAGATGACTATTGCAGGAGAGTAACATGCTTGATCTTGAAAAGGACATCACCTCTGCAGAATTACTAAATCGCCGTCAGCATAAAGAAGAGCAAGAGAGCATTGAAAATCTCTTAACGCAGGAAGACGCGCCTTATCTTCCCGCTTCTTGGGAACATTACTTAGATTTACTGCAAGACTTGTGTTATCATCGCAATGTTTTAGTGACTGTGACTGCACCCACAGGCGCAGGCAAAACAACCTTGATGTGTCAATTTATCGATGTCATTCACAATGGCGAATTGACACACTCCATGACCCATTCTTCTTTATTATCAAGTCATATTCACGTATGCACGAGCGAACAAGCTCAAACATGCCAAATCTTCGCGCAGCCCACTTTAGACAAACAACAACTACTGACTTTATTAACAGAAGGATTTCACCTCCCGTCCATACCTTTACAACAAGCAGGCAGAATCACCCCTGTCATTGACGACATCTTAAATTACAATGCGACAATTGAAGAAACCATCGATAGAAAACTGCATACACAAGTTGAAACTTTAGAAAATGCGCCGCAACTCTGCGTTTTACTCATTGATAACGCAGAAAATTTACCAATCAAAACCCTTGTTTGTTTACTCTCTTTAATTAGTCAACATCAAGCTTTACCATCAAATTTCCATGTTATTTTATTTGGTTCACCGACATTACAAACCAATTTAAACATATTAGCCCAAGATCCTTTAAACACCGGCTTAATTCTTACTTTGCCTCTCACTCCTTTCAGTTTAGAAGAAACAAAAAATTATCTTGAACAGCAAATTAAAAATAATATTTTTGCAACAACAGGGCATTTAGCTTCTTCCACGCTTGAAACAATCTACCGATTATCAGAAGGCATGCCTGCCAAAATTAACAGGATTGCGCCTCGCCTTTTGCTTTCCAACATCAATCAAAAAACAGAATATGCTGCACTCCATTATTTCGAAAAATTTCGTCCTAGCCAAACCAAATTAATTGGCGGATTACTCTTTTTATCAAGCATCTTTATCCTGGCTTACTTTTTAAATGGGACAGATCCGCTTCCTCCTGCTGGCGTTATCATTGAAGAAGAAATCAAACCCACCCCCAACCCTGAGGCACTTGAACCTTTAAAGCAAATCAAAAACACAAAACCTTCAGAAATTTCTAAACCTGTTATTGCTGCCAAAACAGAAAAAACCGTTCAAACAAGCAATTTAGCAGTACGTACTGCTTTATCTGAAGCATTGACACCCCTGCCTTCTCTCGCAAAAGCGCATACCTTACCCACAGAAAAACCCAAAGCAAAAGCAACACCAACGCCTGCAGCAAAATCTAAAAAAACAGTAATAAGCCCATTTAAAACCTACACTTATGATGAAACTTATTT
>Ga0155457_168_pt1 | contig 47370 bp, 44 predicted proteins | sample RifCSPhighO2_12_FD_107115 | JGI IMG/M metagenome (GOLD analysis project Ga0155457, IMG submission 107115) | Gammaproteobacteria bacterium RIFCSPHIGHO2_12_38_15
TTAATAGCAGAGACGCCTAATGTTTGCGATAAAAAGATTAGAGAAACAGCTTTTATTTTCTGATTCCAATTTAGCAGCCGTGTTGTTTGATGCTGATGGCAGCATACACTTGGATACACCTGCCGGTGAGAAACTAACTTTTAGCACACAGAATAAACTCAGAATCGATAGCAATTCGGGTGAATCAGTTACAGAATTAAGTGGTTTAGCCACTGATCAGCGTGAAGACAGAAGTTGGGCGCTGGTATCTTTCTTGCGAAATGGCTACTCCCCTTTACATCATCATGATGCTCGCACAGAAAAATATTATGTTACATCAGGACAAGCAAGAGTAATGATTGATGGACAAGAACACCTTGTCCCTAAGGGCAAATGCATCACCCTCCACCCACACCAAAAACACCAGGTCTTTAGCATCGGCGAGCAAGGAAATTTAGAAATGTTAGTCCAATGCACCCCTTCTTGGACGCCTAGCGATCAGATTCAAGAATCTGTTTCTCCTCTAACTGAAGCCGATCAAATTATTCAAAAACTAGCTTTAATTCCACTTTATCCTGAAGGTGGTTACTTTAAAGAAATGCATCGCTCTCCCCATAAAATAAAATCTGAAACTCACGGCGAGCGAGATGCTTTTACAAGTATTTATTTTTTATTGAAGGGTGACGATTTTTCTGCATGGCATATAACAACGTCTGATGAGAGCTTGTACTATCACATGGGTTGTGATTTAAACCTTTATCTCTTAGATGAGGATGGCACGCTCTCATCGGTAACGCTTGGATTGGAATCAGGGCAATTTCAATTTACAGTGCCAGCAAACAAACTAGTGTGTGCAAGACCAAAAAATATTGATTCCTTTACATTATTGAGTAGTGCTGTCGGCCCAGGATTTGAATTTAAAGATTTTAAATTGATACCCCAATCTGAATTATTAACAAAATTCCCTCAACACCACGAAATTATTCAAGAATTCACACGAGAACACCCTCACCCAAGCTCAAGCCTAAAAAACTAAAAATATTTTTATATTTCAAATTGAAAACACAGAATTGTCTTATTAAAAAAATATCATTTACAATCGAACGTTTGATCAACTTCAAAAGGAATTCAAAACACGTGCCTCGTTTATTAAATAAAACCGCTTTGGTTACAGGTGCCGCCAGCGGAATCGGCGCTGAAATAGCACGCCTATTTGCTCAAGAAGGCGCTTTCGTGATCTTATGTGATATCGACGATAATCAAGGTCAGCAAATCACAAATGAACTCGGCGATAACGCCATTTTTTTTCATTTAAACGTCGCCGAAGAAAAAGAATGGCAAACCCTCACAAAATTAATTTTAGAAAAATATCATCATATCGATGTCCTTATAAATAATGCAGGCATCATTGGTCTTGGTTGTCATTTCGGTCCGCAAAACCCAGAAGAATGTAGTTTGGAAAATTGGCATCACATTCATGCCGTCAACTTGGATGGTGTTTTTCTCGGTTGTAAATATGCAATTAAAATGATGAAACCCCTAAAAAAAGGAAGCATTATCAATGTTTCTTCACGCTCAGGTCTTGTTGGCATCCCAGCAGCTTGTGCTTATGCCTCTAGCAAAGCAGCCGTGCGTAATCATACAAAAAGCGTTGCACTGTATTTGGCACAAAAGGATTATCAAATTCGTTGTAACTCTCTGCATCCTGCCGCCATACTCACGCCCATGTGGTTGCCTATACTGGGTGAAGATAAAGAAACAGCAGTAAAAAATATTTCTAGCCAAATTCCTTTGAAACATATGGGCAAGCCCATGGATGTGGCACAAGCCGCACTTTATCTTGCAAGCGATGAATCTTCTTATGTGACCGGCATTGAGCTGACCATCGATGGCGGGATCCTCGCAGGGTCCAGCGCATCACCAACAGAAAAATAATTTTGTTTTTTAAATTTTGAAAATCTATGGGTTGTGGCGTAAAGGCTCGATAGATAAGTGAAATCCGAGCCCCTGTATGAGGGTACTTAGCGTGTCTAATCGAGGATTCCCGTCGCTGGATAGCGCATTATAGAGATGTTGACGATTCAAACGTGTTTTTTTCGCCAACTTGCCCATTCCACCTTGTGCTTCAGCAACATTGCGTAGCGCCATCAAAAAAAATTCAATATCACCCTCTTCTTGGTATTCATCTAATGCAAGCTGTAAATAAGCTGAAGCTTTTTTTTTATTACGCAATGACTCAATCAATAAGTCATGGAAACGACCTGTTTGATCTATTAATAATGTTTGTTTTTTCATAATTTCCTACTCCTCAATTCTTTCCAACACTGTTTAGCTATCTCAATATCTCTGTCTTGACTTGATTTATCGCCACCGCAAAGAAGAACGATTACTTCGTTTTGCACTGCAAAATACACGCGATATCCAGGACCAAAAGCCAAGCGCAACTCATAAACACCTCCGCCAAGTGACTTATAGTCCCCGTAATTACCAAATTCCATGCGTTCGAGTCGTCGGTCAATTCGGGATTGTGTCGTATGATCTTTAATTTTCTTAATCCATTCAGCAAAAGCTGCTTTTCCACCTGGAGTTAAGTAATAACGAAGTTCTTTTTTCATGGTTTATTGTCGTTTATAAACGACATATTGTCAAATTTAAAATTGATAAGTGCCGCCTGTCTGGCTTAAGAAAGAGTTATCCCTCTTAGTTGGCATCTTGCTGTTATCACCCTTTATTATTCTAAACATCCCATCAAAAATCAGGTGTAATAAACGAAGAATATGATACAACATTTATATCCTTAAAATTATATAATTTTAAGGATATAAATTTCTGGAGATTTATGTATTATTAGGATTTTTAAAGAAATTAAGAAGATAAAAAAATCACTGAATCATTTTCTTTTTTAAAATTTTCCCACCCATCAAATTTACACATAATCCTATAATGATAAGAATGCCCGCATAGATTTTCCATGAATCTAAGGTTTCTTTTAAAATCAAAGCAGAACTTAACATGCCAAAAACAGGGACCAATAAAGTAAAGGGGGCGACAACTGTCAAAGGGTAATGGCTCAATAAATTATTCCATACATAAAAACAAAATAAGGTTGAAACATAAGAAATAAATAAAATAGCACTCCAGCTTATCCAGGATAAAGAAAATAATTGTGATAATAAAGGTAAGGTTTGCTCGCCTTGGATCCCTGCAAAAACAAATAAAACAGGCGGCCAAGCAATGAAGCTACTCCATACCACAACCGAAAACATATTGGTTTTTCCCATTTTTCTTGCAAATAAACTTCCTAAACTCCAACAGACGGCAGCCGCTATCACACATAAAAATCCTTGTGGCGTGACCTGACCTTGTATATGACTCCAAATAATCGCCACACCTAAAAATGCAATGATGGCTGCAATGATTTGTATGCCATGGATCGGTTCTTTTAAAAAAAGAAAAGCAAAAAACATGGAAAAAAAGACATTGCTCTGCAATAACAAGGCTGTTAAACCCGCCGTTACACCGAGGTACATACCTAAAAACAGTAAAACAAACTGCAATGCAAATGTTAATAAGCCATACTCGATCACTTTTTTAAAAGGAATCGAGGGCCTTGCGATAAAGAAAATGGCAGGTAAACTTGAAAAGAAAAATCGTAATACACATAGCAATAAGGGATTTATTTGATGTAATGCAAGCCCAATGGCTGTGAAGTTAAAACCCCATAACATCATGACGAACACAGCAAGTGCGATGTGAGAAAAAGGCATAAGTCACTCGAAAATAAAAATTTTAACATGTTTTTGTTCTAATGGCCTCTTTATTCAAAAAAATACAAAGAATTAATGTTTTCTTAATTTTCATTTTTTAATTTTCCATTAAAATCTTTCGACATTGAAAATGAAATTAATTTTTGAAATTTATTTAAAGGTAGTAATTCATGAAAACATTTGCTGAAAAAAATGCGTATAAGTTTGAACTGCCGGAAGGATCATCTAATCAAGAAGCAATGTCATTACAACTACAACCCTCAGAATCATATCTTTTAAATTTACGATCAAAAATAACAATTCTACTCCGCTTAGCCTCAAAGGGACCAAGACAAGAAAAGGCACAATTTTTAAAGCTTCAACAAGAAAACAAAAAAATAACAGAAAAAATTCAAGAACTTATCAACAGAAAAAAAGCTTCTCCAGAGATTCAATTGTCAAGTAAAAATCTGGAGAGTTTTCTGAAAGATTTAAGAAATATTCTAACCAGCAAACAGCATTGTCTTAGTTATTACAGAAACGCATATAGCGAATCAGATAAAGAAACAGTCCATTTTCTTCCTATTATGAAATCATGGGAACTTCCAATCGGACTAAGATCAATTAAAGAAGAAATAACAATGAAAACCATAAAATATTATCAAAAAAAAATCGAGGCAGAAAAAATAAAATTAGAAATACTAAAAACACAATTAGCAAACCAAAAAAATCTGGCAGAACAATTGGCGCTCGTCCAAATATTGTTTGAGACCCAGCAAGAATCATTTTCTCGGACATTCGAAAAATCTAAAATAGTAATAAGTAAAATTCAAGAAACTATCCTTGAAATATATAAAGAAATAGAAACTGCAAAAGAAAAACAGGAGGAAAAACTCGCAGAATTAGAAAAACCAAAAAAATGTGAGCAACCGTTCACGCCTAACGCTCAGAAACTTTCATCACCACAACAAGAAGAGGGGTCTGCCATAAAAACACATTCAGCTATATTAGAAAAACTAGCATCTAAAAAGAAAAAAAGAGAGCTAGCTGTCGTAAAAAACAATGATGAAATTATGGTAGAAGAACTATCAGAAGAAGATTTCTATTCCCATCATCCACTCTGGAAACAACAAGATTCATCCTCATCTTTATCAGTAACTCACCAAAATAAAAAAATAAAATCTTCTGTCATACCTATCCCGAGTGAAAACTCTGGCTTTTCCCCCACTCCATCATTTGCGAAAAAAACACATCCTTCAATTTCTTATTAAAAACCATCTAAAATAGAGCATTATTTTAACGCAACTACTTTAAATATAAAGTTTATTTCTTATGTCAAATTCACGCTGTACAATAGACCCCGTGGACAATAACACCAGGGACTTTCTATGATCGCTCGAATACTCAAAATAATTTGTATCCTTCTTTCTTTAATCTTTACACCCTTAACTTACGCCTCCGATACGCTCAGCTCTTTTCCAAGCGATCAAAGCCAAGATCCCATGAGAAATCTGAATCAAGGTATTTATAAAATGAATGATGCTTTAGATAAGGGGGTGTTAAAACCTGTCGCAAAAGCGTATGACACCGTGACACCTAATGCTGTAGAAAAAAGTGTTCACAACTTTTTTATGAACTTGCAACGAATTCCCAGTTTTATTAACGATATCCTGCAAGTGAATCTCTATTATGCCGCAGCCGATTTGTGGCGTTTTACCATCAATTCCACTGTCGGCATCGGCGGATTGTTCGATGTGGCCAGCGCGATGGATGTGCCTTATTTTCCAAATGATTTTGGGTTAACACTGGCAAGATGGGGCTGGCGTGAATCCAGTTATTTTATTATGCCTTTCTGGGGCCCTAGCACAATTCGCGACGCTATCGCCCTGCTGCCTTATTACTTTATGACAGTCTACCCTTACATCCATCCTGCATGGATAGGTTGGACCCTGCTTGGTATTGATGCCATCGATATGCGTACACAATATTTGAAATTAGAAGATTTAAGAGCGCAAGCTTCTTTTGATCCTTATGTCTTCCAACGCAATGCTTATCTACAACGTCGTAATAGCATGATTGCCAAAATCACAGGGCATCCTCTCAAAAATAATTTTGAAGATGAACTCGATCACGATGATGATGAAAACACAAACTCAAAAGAAAACACAAACTCAAAAGAAACCACAAAAACGACACCCAAAAAATAATGTTTCATATTGCACTGTTTGAGCCTGAAATTCCTCCCAATACAGGGAATATCATTCGTTTGTGCGCCAACACAGGCGCACAACTTCATTTGATTGAACCTCTGGGTTTTCGACCTGACGATACAAAATTACGTCGCGCCGGTTTAGATTATCATGAGTTTGCAACAATAAAATTCCACGCTCATTTTGAGGCTTTTAGAAATGAAATCAAAAAAAAAAGATTATTTGCAATCTCAACCAAAGGAAAAAAACACTATTCTGACGTAGATTTCAAAGATGAAGATGTTTTTTTATTTGGTCCTGAAACCCGGGGATTACCTACTCCCCTACTGAAACAATTTCCTGAAGAAAAAATTTTACGTTTGCCTATGCTCCCTCATAGTCGAAGCTTGAATTTATCCAATGCAGTCGCTGTGATCGTGTACGAAGCATGGCGTCAGCTAGGTTTTAAATAATGTCTCGTTCTCCTGTAATTCGTTTCGCTCATTACCTGTAACTACGCAAGCTTGCATTACAGGCTTGTATGTCTGAGAAAGCACAGAACCATTCGGATCTCCTTCAGTACTTCTGTCCACTTCACTTCAACCTCCGTTTTTATAAACAAAAATTAACTAGACACATCAATCTATTTTAAGTAGACTGACTTTTAAGTTAACAATGTTTTAAAAAATAGAAGTGGCCCTTGTGAGTAATTCCTGGAAGTTAGTAAATAATTCATCAGCAGAACGACAAGAATTACTTTTAGAGAACTCCTCTAAAAAACGAGCCCACATTTCTCAAATAACTTTTTTATTTCAAAAAAATACCCCTACTTTTTCGAGTATTTCAATAAGCGCAACTGATGAAAAATCTTTTGAGGACTTTGTCTTACCGCTGATTTACAAAATTGGAATCAAAAAAACAGAACGTGATCCTATCGACAAAAACTATTTTCGAATTTTCATTGATCGTTTAACTACGAAAGAGATTTCATGTCTTTTAGATAACTTGGTAAGTCTCCATGCTTTACCCTTTTCCCTCTCAAAACAAATTAAATGCCTTTTCGGCCTTAATCCCCCTCGACCCTCTTTGTTCTGGATGCTTGCAGAGTATGTTCAAACCCACAAAGAACAATTCCCCGATGAAGTTACTTCTGCGTTACCTCTTGATTTAAAAGACATTATCTATGGAAGCCCTCCTACTGATGTAGATCAAAAGCCAACAATCGTTATTACACAGCAATATTTTTAATTAATCACAGGAAAAAAATGCCGCTAGAATCTATTGAAGAAGAAAATATCATCGTTTTACCAGAACCAAACCAATCAACCAAAATCTCTATCTCATTGCCAAAGATTTTTTATATAAAAAATATAAAAACAATCGATGACGCTTATAAAAAAATATTAGAATTGCAACCTCTCTTAATAAATTTATCTAACCTTGCATTCACAGAAAATAATAAAAAAGCATGGGATATTATCCAAAAACTGATGTATTACTGGAATTACAGAGATATCTTGCGGATAGAGCGAATCCAAGACAATACCCCTCTCGTTGAGTATGCTCTGAGAAAAGTTATTCTTGACACACAACAACAAACTTTACCAAATTATAAATTAGAGTGCGAAAACTCATTTACACCTGAACGCGCTGTCCAAGAACTTTCTGAAAAAGCTCTTAGTCATCGAATCAATCAACATCCTCTATTAGAGAGGATGACACAGCATGGCCTTGAAATGCAGCATATCAAACTTTTTCTTGAAAATTATTACGTTAATAACCGAATGTTCCATTTATTTATTGTCGCTCTCAGTTTATGTTCTCCTCTTGAAAGACGTACAGAATTAGCCAACAATTTTTACGATGAAATGGGTTCTGGCGATAGCAGGATGGCACACCCAGAACTGTTTTTAAAAAATTTCAACAACCTAAATAGGCCAGAGGTAATTACGCCACTGCCTGAGTCTCTATATCTTGTAAATACAAAAACTCATGCTGCTTTTTTATCTGGCGATTACCACTATGGTATGGGAGGGTTTGGTTATATTGAATTGACCATGCCAAACCAAATGAAAAAAATTTTAAATGGGTTAATGAAATCTGGCTTACCTAAAGCAGATCTCGAATTTTGGGAAATACATATCACAATCGATATAGAACATGGGAAAAGATGGTTTTCTGAGATGCTTCAGCTTATTGAAACGCCTGAGCAAGCTAAGAAATGTCTTGCCGGTGGCATAAGTTTGTTGGATGCTAGAGCAACGATGTACGATGGTATTCTACAATCTTATGACTCAATGTGACGATGTGCATGTATTCATTTGTTTAAACAAAAAAATAAAAGGCAAGTGTTGCAGCATGTATGATACAGATGAGATATTTGAATATCTCAGATCGACACTAACTCAAAAAAAGAATTTGTTAAAAAATAAAAAAAATATTAAAATAGTTAAAACATCTTGTTTGGGAAAATGTGCTTTTGGTCCTAATATTTATATTGTCCCCGAGGGTATTTGGTATACATTCTCTAATATTGAAGATATCGATGAAATCATCAACAAACATTTAATTAACGGAGAAAAGGTCTTAAGATTAATCAACAAAGGCATACACAGTGAAAACCCCTGAGCAATCAAATCCTATTTTCGTATATGAAGTTAACTTAACTATTGAAATTCCCATTTTCAATCAACATAAGACTTGGCTAATAGAGCATTTTCATGACATGGTAACAAAAAATAATTTTATGGAATTAAAATTATTTTTTGTCAAAAACACCGATCCAACGAATGATGAATATTTACGTTATCAAAAAATTGTTGCTCAGTATTACATTTCTGACTACAAGATCCTACAAGACTATCTTGAAAAACAATCTAAAAAAATGAGAAGCCAGGTAATAGAAAAACTAGGATATCATTACTCCGTATCTCGCCGTGTTTTTGAGCTTGCAGAAACGTTCAAGAGCACTTCTAAAAGTAGCCTGTAACTCGCTGTGCGAAATTACAGGAAATAAGCATTTCAAAAATGAAAGGTAGTCATCATGAGAACTCACGCAATTGATTTTGCAAGTAGATTTTGCTTGCGATTTCCCAGCATTATTCAAGCACCTATGGCAGGAGGAATCACAACCCCTAAACTGGTAGCAGCTGTTTCCAATGCTAATGGACTTGGATCATTCGCAACAGGTTATCTTACAACAGAACAAGTTCAATCAGGTATACGTGAAATTAAACAATTAACTAAAAGACCATTCATAGCCAATCTCTTTATTCCTAATCAAGCAGAAAAAGATGATCCGCAGATTCGGGTTTATCAAAATACATTAAATAAATTCAGGCGCGACCTTGGCATGAAAGAAGAAAATGCTAGCACCCCATTTTCGCTCCCAAAAGATAATTTTGACGGAATTATTGAAGTCTTATTATCAGAAAATGTTCCCATTGTAAGTTTTACTTTTGGTAATTTGGAACCTACTCTGATCTCTCGTTTTAAAGAAAGAAAAATCTATTTAATAGGAACAGCCACTTCGTTAGAAGAAGCTAAAATCTTAAGTGAATCAGGCATAGATGCCATCGTAGCACAAGGACATGAAGCAGGCGGGCATCGAGGGGGTTTCTTCACCCCACCTCGACATGCTTGTGTGGGCACGATAGCGCTCGTGCCTCAACTTGTAAATAACATTGAGCGTCCTATTATTGCGGCCGGAGGCATTATGGAAGGACGAAGTATCGCAGCAGTCTTCGCTTTAGGCGCAGCAGCAGTTCAAATGGGAACAGCCTTTTTAACAACAGAGGAAAGCGGAGCTAATCAAAATTATCAATCCATGCTTCGTGGTATGAAAAAACACGGCTGTGATATGACGACATTGACTGCTGCTTATTCTGGAAAAATGGCTCGTGGTATCGTGACAGAATTTATTAATTATATGGAAGAACATATCCCATCATTTCCTCCTTATCCGATTCCAAATATTCTAAGCACTCCAGTAAGAAGAGAAGCTACTAAACAAAACGCAACACACATCATGTCGATGTGGAGTGGACAAGGTACTCCCCTTATTAGAAACAATTTAACAGCCGCTCAATTACTAGAGCAGTTACATGATGAGTTTGTAGAATCAATAAAACGTTTATCATCATCACTTGCTTCTTGTAATAACTCTACTTTCTTAAAAAAAAACTTATGATAACACCAGAGACAAGCAGTGAACTTGACTTAGAAGAGAGTCAACCTATTTTACAAAGGAGCCAACAAGTCTTCTCTGCTAGCACAAGATTAAAGATAACTATAATCTGCTCTGTATCTCTCATTAATGGCGCCTTATATTTTGCGATAGCAATGGCGGGCGGTGAAAACATAGAAAGACTTTTTAAAATCACAGGAAATGCTGCTAATCGTGCTATGTTCGCAACCAGCGTAGGAGCAGGTCTTGTTTATACCATGTTTACTTACAAAACTTTAGAATTCCTTTCTTTAAGAATAAATTCCGCTCCAAAAGCTATTTTTTCTTTTTTTGGACCGTTTTCTGCATTAGCATTTTTGACAGGTGGCATAGAAGGCTCAAGCCTATTGGGATTAGGATATAATACAGCACTTGGGATAGGATTTTCTTTATTTGGTTTAAGAATAATTAACGCCACCGATGCTTCAGTCAAATTCCCTGAACGAATATCCGAAACAAAACAAGCTTGGAACAAAGCAAAACACGAACATGACTACAAGGAGTTCGTACGTTTACTTGTTATTGGAACCGGGAGTGTCGGCTATGCTCTAAGCAGTACTGACGCTATCTATAGCGCAACTCAAACTATATTAAAATGGTTTTCTGCCAGCCCAAGTGTCAATGAAGGAATAAGCTATACTTCTTCAATATTAGGCGCTATAGGAACATTACCTCTTGTCTTTTATTGGGGGCACAGAGGATTAAGACAATTAACCTTCGGAGGAAAAGAAAACGGGCAAGGACAAAATCCTGATCCAACAGATCGATATACTTACATTGCCTTGTTGTTAGTTTTTCCTGTGGTACTCGGTATTTTAGGATCTGCCACAGCTTCGACGGGTGCCGTCTTCGGTCAGCTTGGTACTTTTTCTGAAGTAGTACGCGTAGCTTCATCTGTTTTATATGCTGTCTGTGCCGGCACACCTGGCATGGCCACGCTTTTACGAAACACTGTTGCTTCTTTGAAAAAATTAAAATGTTGCAATAAAGAAATAAATAGAACTTCATTAGGCATCGAAAATCAGGAGTTGATACCCAGTATAAGAGGGCAAGAGCAATTTGGCTTTTTTCAAAGAAACCGAACTCGAAAAGCTTATGAAGAAATTACAGAAAAGTCTCCTCCGAAAAATAGACGAGAGTTCTCTTGCTCTTCAAAATGTACGATGCTATAGGGCATCTTTAAAAATTAGAAATTTCGCGTTGTACTCCGCCAAATAAGTTTCCCCTAATCTGATATCGAAATTTTTTGCTAGATTCCCCAAGAAACTTTATGAAATGAACTGATCTCACTAGAAAAAAGACTCAGATGCTCATTGAGCGATTAATTGAAATTAAAATCCTTACCCCAAAAGATAAGGATAAGAAATATGGACAGTTCTATGTTTTCAAAGAATATTTAAATATTTTTATAAAAACGTAACCTAATAAGTCACACGTGAAAAAGCATGATGGTACGATAAAAACAGGGGTTTAAGTTAAAAACAAAGCTCTCTAATTTGCAAGGTTTCACGTGTGACTCTTTCAAAATCTTGCAAAAGATTTTGAAAGAAGGTGTCCGGAAAACGTCATTTTTTCTTTAGTTCGAGGCGCGTGAATTTTTTAAAGCGCAGTTTACATAGAGTAAATGAGCATTTAAAAAAATCGCGCAACAAAGAAATAAAGCAAAAAGGACGTTTTTCACGGACGACTAATGAAAGTCTTTGCTAAACATCAGTTATCATAAAGTGATAATCCCGCCATCTCCTTGTGTGTTATGGCAGGATTTTTTCTTCGATAAAAATTTTTAATTTTCTATTAAAATCTTTCGACATCGCAGATGAAATTAATTTTTAAAATTTATTTAAAGGTAATATTTCATTCACCACAAAGATTTTATCGCAAGCGCGGCAGATTTCTGTTGAATAAGAACTTCATGAATTTTTTCAAGCACAGGCAGCGTGAGATGATGACGCGAGATAAGTTGATATAAACTTTTTGTATTATGATACCCTTCTACCAGTAATCCTACTGTCTTCAACGCTTCTTCTACCGTTTGTCCTTGCCCTAACGCTAATCCAAAACGACGATTGCGCGATTGATTGTCCGTGCACGTTAAGATGAGATCCCCTATGCCCGCGACACTTAAGAATGTGTCTTGCTTGGCACCCATCGCTTCGCCTAGACAAATCATTTCATTCAATCCACGTGTGATGAGCGCACAACGCGTGTTGGCACCATAACCCAAGCCATCACTCATGCCTATCGCAATCGCAAGGACGTTCTTCACTACTCCCGCAATTTGAGCACCTATCATGTCTTGGCAGATATCTACATGGAAATAATCATTTGTTAATTTGTCACGCCACAACATCGCAGATGCAATGTCTGCACTGGCTGCTAATAAGCTCGTGGGCAATCGTTCTGCCACCTCTTTGGCAAACGTAGGGCCTGTCAATACAGTACATGGCACTCCTTTTCCAAAAACCTCATGAAATATCTCATGCGCTAAACGATCAGGGGGGATTAAACCTTTTGTGGCCCAAGCTATCGGTACAGGTTTATCACTTATTTTTTTTAAATTGATTAAGGTATTTTGAAATACGTGACTTGGCACAACAATTAAAATCGCTTGCACCTCTTTAACTGCAAGCGATAAATCACAAAAAGGAATTAAATTTTCAGGTAAGCGCTGAGAAGGTAAATAATCTGAGATACGCGTTTCTTTTAATTTTTGATAATGTGTGGGATCAAACTCCCACAAATACACCGTGTGATGATTGTGCGCTAATACTAATGCAAGCGCCGTCCCCCAAGCCCCCGCCCCTAATACCGCAATCGTCTTAGCTTCCTGCTTTTCCATGTTTATCCTCTAAGTCGATTCTTTTAGCGATTCCGATTCCGATGCCGACACGCCAACAGTCTCTTGCTGTTGAGTCTGATTATAAACGTCAAGATCTAGTTCTCGCTCATGTTTTGCAATCACTGTCGCAGCAAATAAATCTCCAATCACATTCGTGGTGGTTTGAGCCATGTCATTAAGACGATCAACGCCCGCAATCAAAGGAATGGCACCTAAAGGCAAACTCACTGAACTCATCACAGCACTCATGACTATAATGCCCGTGCCAGGAATACCACCTGCCCCCATACACGTCAGAATAATACTAAATATGATCGTTAGATATTGCACTAAACCTAACTCTATACCATACATATTCGCAGCAAATACCGTGGCAACCCCTAAATAAATAGATAAACCATTTAAATTTAATGTCGTTCCTAAAGGCAATAAAAACCGGCCGATGCTCGGCGAGATCCCTAAGTTTCCTTCCGCTGTTTTCATCGTGACAGGCAAGGTGGCCGCACTGCTGGAACTGGTAAAAGCAAGCATCATTGGGTGCATGATGCCTTTGTAAAATTTTATAGGATTCAATTTGGCAACATACGCTAAAAAAGAAGAATAAAATAAAAAACAATGTAAAAGACAAGCAAGATATACTGTCAAGACAAGTTTAAATAACGGAATTAAAGCACTTAAACCAAACTCACCTGAAACCCAAGCCATTAAAGCAAAAATACCTAAAGGCGCAAAACTCATGACAATGCTCGTTAGCTTAAACACAACTAATGAAAATGCTTTAAAAAATTTTGCGACAGGCTCTGCAGCTTCTCCCGTTAAATTAATCGAAATGCCAAGCAATAAAGCAAAAACTAAAATCTGAATAATATTGCCATGTGCAAATGCACTCACAGGGTTAGAGGGAACAATATTAACGAGCGTTTCAATAAGCGTCGGTGCCTGTTGCAGGCTGGCAGGTAAGGCTTCTTCTAATTTTGGATGAAAATTTTTTCCTGGCGATAATGCAGTTGCAAGCGACAATCCTATTATTGCCGCAGAAGCCATGCTCACGGTGTATAACAAAATGGTTTTTAAACCTAAACGCCGCATACGCTGTGGATCATTAATCGATAAAATCGCACAGACAATTGCAGTAAATACGACAGGCGCCACCATCATCGTGATGGCATTTATAAAGAGCGAACCGATGGGTTTGAGGTAGATTGCATATGGGCCCAGTAATAAGCCCGTCGCAATCCCTCCCAACAATGCAACAAGAATTTTTTGCCACGAATGAAGATGATGCCAAGCAGAAAAAATAAACTTTAGCCCACTCATTCGTTAACCTTCCCTAATATTGCTAAATTATTAGGTTCTTTAAAATTATTTATATTTTCTTTTATATTCACCACTTCGCTTTGTATTTCTCCGTTAAATTTCGCTAAATCTAATTCATTTTCAGATTTGGCAATCATGGTCGCCGTAAATAAATCCCCTGTTACATTTGTGGTGGTTTGAATCATGTCGTTGATACGATCAATACCTGCAAGCAGAGGGATCGTTCCCAAAGGAATACCAATCGATGTCAATACGGCACTTAAGGCAATGATACCTGTCCCCGGCACACCCCCCACCCCCATACCGCACAACAAGATAGTAAAAAGCAAAGTGATATATTGCGTCACACCTAAATGAATGTGATAGATGTTAGCGCTGAATACGGCAGCAATACCCAGGAAAAGCGATAAGCCATTCATATTCAATGACATGCCTAAAGGCAAAAGAAATCGTCCTAAATCAGGTGAAATACCTAAATTTTCTTCGGCTGTTTTTAAAGTGACAGGCAAAGTCACCGCACTGCTCGCACTTGAAAAAGCAAGCATGATGGGATTGGTGATCCGTTTGAAAAATTGCAATGGACTTAAACCCGCGCCGTATTTAAGCATAGGGCTATAAAAGAGTATCCAATATAAAATACAGCCTAAATAAATCGATATCACTACTTTTAATAACGGTAACAACGCTACAACGCCAAACTCACCTGACACCCAAGCCATTAATGCAAAAATTCCAATGGGCGCAAAACTCATGACAAGCTGTGTGAGTCTCATCACAATACCGGCAAAAGATCGAATAAACTTAACAACAGGTTCTGCCGCTTCTCCCGTTAGATTGATCGCAAGCCCTAATAATACCGCAAATACTAAAATTTGAAGTATATTGCCATGCGCAAATGCATTCACTGGATTGGAGGGAATGATGTTTACAAGGATATCCATAAAAGCAGGCGTTTGAAGATCAGAAGGAACACTCATTTCATTTAAATTTAATTGAATGTTTTCACCTGCCCCTAAGGTTAATGCAACCAAGATACCCAGCAAAGCCGCCATTAACATACTGCAAATATATAAGGTCAAGGTTTTTAAACCTAAACGACGTATGCGTTTCGGATCATTGATCGACATAACAGCAGAAACAATCGCCGTGAATACCACGGGCGTCACCATCATGTTGATGCCATTAATAAAAATAGAACCTATCGGCTTTAAATAGATAGCATGTGGCCCCACCAAAAGACCGGTGCTAATACCCGCTACTAATGCTAATAAAACTTTTTGCCACGACTTTAGTTGTCCCCACGTGGTAAGAACCTTTTTCATTGTCTTTGCTATCACAGCGTCCCTCTTTAAGTTTAATTTACAAAAATTAATAACCTATTATTCAATGATATATTTTTTGCCCAGCTCACATCATAAAGTAATCTTAGGGTCCTCTGTCAAGAAAAACGCAAAAATTCTATTAAAAATAACATTCCCCTAAGCTAAAGTTTTTATTAAAAATAATATTTCCTTAAGATAAGATTAGTACATCACCAAGAATAAGAGACCAAATTTAAGAAATACCCATTGCATGCTTAGCAATACGATGTTTTAAAGGAGGAAAATATTCGATTAACGCGCTCACCCCATTTCGAGCTAGCTTCATTGGCCAATACGTTTGAGAAAAAAGACTCACTAAATAATGCGTAAACCTTTGCGTTTTCTCTTGATTACTTTCACGACCCGCAGAATAACGCGCTATTAAATCATTTCCATAGCGTTTCTTATTCAAACTCAAGCTGTCACGAATCACTTCCGATAAGAAGGTAACATCTCGTAGCCCTAAATTAAATCCTTGCGCCGCAATAGGATGTAATGTGTGAGCCGCATTACCGACAAGGATCCAACCTTTTCCTCCTTGCAAACACGCAGAAGAAGATTTTAAAGGATAGGTTATACGTTGTCTCACACCCCTGAATTTCCCTAAACGATAACCAAATTGTTTTTGTAATCTTTGTAAAAATAATTCATCTGGGAGAGATAAAATCTCAGCAGCCAAAACAGAAGGCGCACTCCAAACCAAACCACTCTGCAAACCAGACAAAGGTAAAAACGCAATTGAACCTTCAGAGGTAAAACGCTCATAAGAAATAAATTCATGTGCTCGATTTAAATTGATCTTAGAAACAATCGCTGTTTGCTCATAATCAAATTCTTTGGTTTTTACTTTTTTTAATTTTCTAATAATGGAATCTGTCCCATCTGCGCCCACAAGCAAATCAGTTTTTAATATTTTATGTTTTCCCTGATGCTCAATTGTAATTTGATGCGCCTGCTCTAATTCAATCAGTGAGATGATTTGACTGTCATAAAAAAAAGTAAGCGAAGAAGCTGTTTTTAAGGATGTCTCTAATACACGCTGAAGTACGCCTCCTTCAATAACATAAGCTAACGCAGGCACACCCTCTTCTACTGAAGATACATGCGTCATACCAAAATGACCTGCGTCTGAAACTTGAATCGTGTAAATCGGCACAGCATGGTTTTTTATAAAATCACCCAGACCTAAACGATCCAAAATAAGGTAACTGCCGTAAGATAAAACGATAGAACGAAAATCAGACGTGTTTGAAAATTCAGGCAAACGATCTAAGATCGCAATATTTAAAGGTAAATCACGAAGTAATAAAGCAAGTGCGGTACCTACAAACCCTCGACCGACAATGACGATATCAAAAGAATATTTACTCACGTTAACATCAATGCTTCGATATCTTTAACGGTACTTGGCAAACGTTCTGTTAATACTTTACTGCCTTCTTCTGTCACAAGCACATCATCTTCTATTCTCACTCCGATGCCACGCCATTTTTCTTCAACGTCTTGATTATTCGCCGAAATATATAATCCTGGCTCCACAGTCAAAACCATATTAGGACGTAACTTCCGCCATTCATCATGAATTTTATAACGACCCACATCGTGCGTGTCTAACCCCAACCAATGCCCTGCACTGTGCATATAAAAAGGCAGATGCGCTTTTTTATCAATTAATTCTGCTTTCTTTCCTTTTAACAAACCTAAATCGATTAAACCCAAAGTGAGGATATCAACAACCTTTTTTTGCATTTCATCCCAGGCTAATCCCGGCCTTATCATTTTAATCACAGCTGATTGCGCATCTAATACTAATTCGTAAATTGCTTTTTGCGCAGGACTAAATTTTCCACTCACCGGCAAAGTGCGCGTTACATCAGAAGCATAATTTTGATATTCTGCACCCACATCAATTAAGACTAAATCTTCTTTTTTTAAAATTGCAACATTATCACAGTAATGCAATGTGCAGGCATTGGATCCACTCGCCACGATCGGCTCATAAGCAAAAGAACGCATGCCTTGCATCGACATGGCATAGGCCATCTCAGCTTGCACTTGATATTCCCACAACCCCGGTTTTATTACTTTCATTGCATGCAAATGCCCCTCAACCGTGATCTGCGCAGCTTTACTCATCATGGTAATTTCAGTTTCACTCTTAAAAAGTCGCATTTCATGCAGCAATAAATCAGAACTGAAAATACATTCCGCTACTTCACCCCCTCGCCGTCGTTTGTTTTTTATTTTTTTAAAAGTTCGAAATAGCTGACGATCTAAACGATGATCATCATTAAAGGTGTAATAAAGGAAATGACTGCCTTCTAAAATTTCTACTAATTTTTCTTCAAAACTTTCAATAGGAAAAGCACTGTCTGCTTTATATTCTGAAACTGCGCCCGCCTGCCCTACACTTTTGCCTTCCCACATTTCTCGCATAGGGGAAGCCGAACGACTAAATAAAATATATTCCCCTAAACTGTTCATTGTATGAAAAACCGCAATTGCATCCGGCTCATGAAATCCCGTCAAATAATAAAAATCACTGTTTTGACGAAAAGAAAAACGACTGTCACCGGTACGAATGGTTTCTTTTGCACCGGCAATGATAGCAACACTGTTTTTTCTCATATAAGAAAAAAAGATTTTACGACGACGAATAAATTCTTCTTGAAGAATCTGCATATACATCACATCCTATTTTGCATGCATCCATGCCAAAGTCGTGTCTAACATTCTGTTAGAAAACCCCCATTCATTGTCATACCAAGATAAGACTTTCACTAAACGTCCTAAAACTTTTGTACCCGAGGCATCAAAGATAGAAGAGGCCGGGTGATGATTAAAATCAATCGATACTAAAGGCTCATCCACATACGCTAAAATATTTTTTAATGATGTTTGTGAAGCGGCTCGCATAAGTTGATTTATTTCATGTACGGTTGTATCGCGTAATGCTTCAAATGTGAAATCTACCACCGAAACATTTACCATGGGAACACGAATCGCAAATCCATCCAGTTTTCCTGCCAAATCAGGCAGTACCAATCCAATCGCCACAGCCGCACCTGTTTTAGTAGGAATCATCGATTGAGTTGCAGAGCGCGCACGCCGCAAATCTTTGTGAAACATGTCTAACAACGCTTGATCATTTGTATACGCATGCACTGTTGTCATCAAGCCTGTTTTAATGCCTATGTTTTCATGCGCGATTTTTGCAACTGGCGCAAGACAATTCGTCGTGCAAGAAGCATTTGAAATGACGGTGTGTTCTGGTTTTAATAATGTGTGATTCACGCCGAAAACAATCGTTGCGTCAATGTCCTTTTCCCCCGGCGCAGAAATAATCACTTTCTTGGCACCTGCCTCTAAGTGAGCACTGGCTTTTTCTTTCGATGTGAAAATTCCCGTGCATTCATACACAACATCCACTTTCAATTCCTTCCAAGGTAATTGACGCGGATCACGCTCCGCTGTAATCCGGATGAGATCACCATTCACTTCCATGCAATTTCCATCACTGATGATGTTGCCGGGGAAGCGTCCGTGTGTGCTGTCATAACGAAGCAAATGTGCGTTTGCTTCAGGCGTACCTAAATCGTTGATCGCCACAATTTTAATTTTATCTTTATGCGGCCCTTCATATAAAGCACGCAGAATCATTCGACCAATACGACCAAAACCATTTATCGCTACATTTATCATTCTTCACCTCTTATCATTTCTAAAAGTTTTTCAACTGTGAATCCAAGCGCTTGATATACTACATCAGAAGGGGCAGATTCCCCATAACGATCCAAGCCCAATACTTTACCTTGCATTCCTACAAATTTATACCAATATGCCGTTGCACCTGCTTCAATTGCAATGCGTTTTGTTTTCGAGGAAGGTAACACCGTTTCTTGATATTCCAAAGGTTGTTGACAAAATATTTCGGCACAAGGCATCGATACAACACGCACTGATTTATGTTGAGTTTGTAATCGTTTTGCCGCTTCTAATGCAAGTGAAACTTCAGAACCTGTCGCAATAAAAATATATTCTGGATTTTCATCTGCTTCCCATAAAACATAAGCACCTCGCGATATCATTTCAACTTGCGCATCGCTACGATGTTGTGAGGGACAATTTTGTCTTGAAAATAATAAACAGCTTGGTCCCAGATGTTCAATAGCGGCCTGCCAAGCAACAACACTTTCTGTTGCATCACAGGGGCGCCATGTTCTTAAACCTGGCGTCAAACGTAACATGGAAATATGCTCCACCGGTTGATGCGTAGGACCATCCTCGCCTAAACCAATAGAATCATGCGTAAAAACAAAGATCACCCGCTGTTGCATGATAGCTGCCATTCTCACAGCATTACGGGCATAATCCACAAAAGTAAGAAAGGTGCCGCCATAGGGAATAAAACCGCCATACAACGCCAAACCATTCATGATGGCACACATACCAAATTCACGCACACCATAATGCAAATAATTTCCTTTTTGATTTTCAGCATTAATAACACGCGAACCTGACCAAGCTGTTAAGTTCGACGGCGTTAAATCCGCAGAGCCTCCTAACAATTCAGGCAAAATCGGGCCGAGTGTATTTAAAATAATTTGTGAAGATTTTCGCGTTGCCATTTTTTCTGACTTTGCTTGCATCGTTTTCTTTAATTCATTTATTTTTTCTAAATAATTTTCAGGCAATCGTCTTTCTTTTCGACGCAAAAACTCAAATGCCAAAGCAGGATACATTTGTTGATATTTTTTAAATAATGCTTGCCAGGCTTCTTCTAATTTTTTCCCTTTTTCTTTTGAATCCCAAGCTGCATAAATTTCAGGAGGAATAAAAAAAGGCGCATGATGCCAATTTAATTTTTCACGCACCAAGACAATTTCTTCTTCACCCAAGGGCGAACCATGTGCCTCTGCTGTGTTCGCTTTATTCGGCGCACCAAAAGCAATTTGCGTTTTACAACAAATTAAAGAAGGTTTGTTTTTTTCATTTTTCGCTGCTTTTATTGCGTTGGCTATTTTATCAGGATCATGCCCATCGATATCCGAAACAACATGCCAGTGATACGCGTGAAATCGCTCTACTACGTTTTCTGAAAACCAATCTTTAACTTCACCGTCAATGGAAATTCCATTGTTATCCCAAAAAACAATTAATTTTCCTAATCCTAAGGTTCCTGCTAACGACGCCACTTCATGCGATAAACCTTCCATCAAACAACCATCACCCACGATAACGTAAGTGTAATGATCAACAATAGGAAACTCAGGGCGATTAAATTCTGAAGCCAAAGTGCGCTCACCTAAGGCCATTCCCACCGCATTTGCAAACCCTTGCGCAAGAGGTCCTGTCGTCGTTTCTACACCGGGTGTAATACCATATTCAGGATGTCCCGGGGTTTTTGAATGTAACTGGCGAAATTGTTTAATGTCTTCAATAGAAAGTGCATAGCCTGAGAGATGCAACAAAGCATAAAGCAACATCGATGCATGACCATTTGATAAAACAAACCGATCACGGTTGACCCAGGAAGGATTAGCAGGATGATGACGCAAGAAGTCTTGCCACAAGACTTGCGCCACATCGGCTAAGCCCATGGGCGCACCAGGATGACCTGAATTTGCTTTTTGAACTGCATCCATACTTAAAGCACGGATAGCATTTGCTAACTGTTGACGCGTCATCATGATGGGCAGATAAAATGGCGTCCCCAACGGGATTCGAACCCGTGTTATTGCCGTGAAAGGGCAGTGTCCTAGGCCTCTAGACGATGGGGACAAAAATGTTTTCGGAATACCTTACTTCCTGTAATTCGCACAGCAAGTGACAGGCTACTTTTGGTGGAGCTAGGCGGGGTCGAACCGCCGACCTCTTGCATGCCATGCAAACGCTCTACCAACTGAGCTATAGCCCCCCTTTTGCGAACTCTCACCGGGCCATCCTTGGCCCTCTATCGCTCTTATGAGAAACGCACCCTGGGCGACATCCTGGTCGCCCGTTTGACGCGCGCCGCTTGCGTCAAACCCAACTGAGCTATAGCCCCTTTGCAAAAAAAAGAAGTGAATTCTATGAATAAGCTTCCCACACTGTCAAGGAAATCCGCTACCGTATCTTCGCACACGCACAGGTTCAGACATGATAGAAGGCCTTCTTGAACGCGTGGGCGTCCCTGTCGTGCCCGGCAATGACAATGCAAAATCGGCAGAATCGGCAGAATATACAGAAGACACCTCTCGGGCATCATCAATCTCAACACTCTGTTGTCTTGTCATGCCCCACCTAACAACCCTTCTTCCATCGGTTTGCTCACCATAAAAACGAACAACAGGTTCTGTCGCCCTTCTGAAAGAAGGGCGCGGAAGCACGCGGGGATACCTCGAGGAGGAACGCTGTAAATCCAACACAGCAGGTCCAACGGGTGGACGTGCGTCTGGTTTTAAAGACGGAATTGAAACAACTTCTTCTTTATCAGAAGAAGTTGATAGCGAAGAACTTGAAGCCGATAAATTCATTACTCTTGTTTGTTGTGTCGGCGCAGGCAGCACTTTATTTTTTTTTTCACAACAAAAACAACAAAAAAGGGTTTTTAGAAAATCCAAAATACTCAAGAAAAAATTTTTTATTTTCCCAGAACGACTTGGATCTTCTGACGGTTTCATCCCTGACTCCCTTACTGTAATTTTTTGCTTTTACACAAAAAATCATTAGCAGGGATAGATCATTGGCCTAACTTAATACCTTGTTCATCTAATTTTTTCAAAAAATGCATCTCAATAGCCACTACTTCCTCGGCCAACAACGTCTTATGAGGATGCACATATTTAACAACAAACAAGATCGCCTTTTTATCTGGGCTTACACCCTTCCCCTCGTACACATCTTTGATTACGATGCTTTGAATCAACGTGCTTGTTTGTTTTATCACTTCTTCCACACACGCCGCAGGCATTTTTTTATTTAACCAAAAATTATATTCTCTAATGATTGCCGGATAGGGTAAGCGCGAAGCAATAACACGTTTATCCTTTTCCAAGCAATCTAAGTGTAGTTCAAAAAAGAACGAAGGCGTCGAAATTAATTTACCATTCAAAATTTTATCCCAGATCGCAGGATTGACTTGTCCTGCATAACCCACTTTTTTATTTTTCACTTCGATAACAAAACTCGACTGGGGTATAAAAAAAGGAAAACTTTCATTTTTTAAAGTAAAATTCAAATCCATTTCTCTTAAAATCAAATTCAAAAAATTATTAATATCATTAAAACCATACTCAATATCTTGCATCAACCCAAAACCACGATCAATATGTACCCCCGTGAACAAAAGCCCTAATGCCCTGGGTTCTTTAAAACATGTTTCTTGCGTGCTATCTGAAAAATAAATTTTATTTATTTCAAAAAGTCCTAAATTTTTATTTCCTATCGAGTAGTTATAAGCCATAGACTGCATCAAAGAAAAAAGCAAAGTAGGACGCATTAAAGCAAAATCTTGAGATAAAGGATTTTGCAACACGATCTCTTTTCCAAAAAGAGCATCATTTTGAATTCCTAAAATCTGTAATGACGCCTGGGGAATAAAACTATAAGCGATCACTTCATCAAACCCCAACCCTAATAATACAGATCGAACTTGAAGATATTTTTCACGAAAATTATTTTTTATGTATACAGTAGGTAGTTTTGGTAAAGTGGGTTGGATATGGTGGTAACCATAAATACGCGCAACCTCACCTATCAAATCAATTTCGTTTTTAATATCAAGACGGTAAGCTGGAACAGAAGCTCTTACAAATGATTTCATGATGGTTGTAGAAAAATAATATTGACTTAAGCATGAAGCAATTTCATTTGTCGTTAAATTTACACCCAGAATTTCATTTACTCTCCGTGACGACAAGAAAATCTTATTTTGTTTTTTTTCATCTTTTCCAAAATAATACATTGTCGTATGCAACACACCGCCCACCACATCGATAAGCGCATTTTTACATTTCCAAAGCACAGAAGTGATTTGCGTCGCATCAATGCCCCGCTCAAAACGCAATACCGAAGGTGTTGAAATTTTTAAATTACGCGCTGCCAAACGTATTAACACCTCATTAAAACAGGCTGCCTCAATTAAAATAGAGGTCGTTTTTTCCGTGACACTCGCTATTTTTGTACCGATGATGCCTGCAACAGAAAGAACATCACGCTCATCTTCAATCGTAATCTCACCTCGTTGCAAAAAAATCTCATCCCCTTTTAAAGTCAGCGCTTTTTTGGGCGTTTTATTAATTTGGATCGTCAAACGATTTTTAATTTTTGAAAGATCATAAGCATGCAAAGGCTGTCCTGTTTCAAACATGATGAGATTCAATAAATCCACCACGGGATTCACACTGTTAACCCCCATGACAGCCAACACACGCACAATGTTTTCAGGTGTTTTTACATTGTTATTAATGTCTTTAAGAATCACAGCAGCAAAATGCGAACATCCTTTCTTACTCTTAACAACGATAGCTAAGGGGAACTGATCAGCGTGAGACGGCATATCCACCCATCCAGAAAATAAATCCGGCGCAGAATGTTTCTTAAATGCAGCAACCTCCCGCAACAAACCTAAATAAGAAAGACAAAAAGATCGATTTGCTTTAACTTCAATGGTGATCGCCGTATCTGTTTCAAACGGCATGACTTTCTTAACTTCCAAACCTTGCAAATTTAAAATTTCTAATAACTCAGGAAGTTCAATTTTTTGGGCGCTTAACTGATTAAAATGTTGAAATGAAAAAGTAAACATATTTTATTTTGTCCATAAAGAAACATCGTTTTCATAAAATCCACGAATTTCAGTCATATCATAATAAATCATCGCAAGACGATTGATCCCCAAGCCAAAAGCAAAGCCCGTATAATTTTTTGGATTATATCCCACCCCAGAAAAAACATTGGGGTGCACCATGCCAGAACCTAAAATAGTGATCCACCCCGCATTTTTACAAGTACGACAACCTTGGGTTTTACATACAGGACAAGACATGTCTACCGCCGCACTGGGTTCGGTGTAAGGATAATAAGAAGGACGAAAACGTAACTGCGTCTCTTTACCAAAGAGCAAGGTGATAAATTCAATGAGCACACCTTTTAAATCTGAAAAAGTAATGCCTTTGTCCACAACCAAGCCTTCGCATTGATAAAACATCGGTGTATGTTGCGCATCAATATCATCTACACGATACACATTTCCTAGAGAAATAATTTTTAAAGGGGGGGGTTGTTTTTGCATCGTGCGAATTTGTACATTTGAAGTATGTGATCGTAATAATTTATTTTCTCCGTGAATATAAAAAGTGTCTTGCATGTCTCGCGCTGGATGATGCAAAGGAATATTTAATTTTTCAAAATTATTTTCTTCGTGCTCTATTTCAGGACCTTCCACAAGCGAAAAACCCATGTTTATAAAGATCTCTTCTACACTCAAAGCAAATTGCACAAGAGGATGAGAACGACCTCGCGTGAATTGTGTCTTATAAACACTGGGGTCAAAAAAAACAGCCGGCGGCGGTGATTGTTCTGCTGATTCAATATTCGATGAAGAAAAGTGAGTTTCAAGATAATTTTTAAATTGATTTATCAATAAACCTGCTTGGCGTTTTTCTTCAGGATCTTTTATTATTTTAATTTCAGCATATAATTCTTTTAATATCCCTTTTACATATTTTTTATGTAAAGCCTGCCGCGATGAAAAATCAAAACTTGATTTGAAATCCGATTCAAACGCTGCTTGCAATTGTTGAATTTTCTGGGCAAGTGAACTCAAAGCATCTTCCTCCTTGCTTGTAACATTAATTGTTTCATTTCAATAACAGCTTGCTTTATTCCCACAAATAATGCACGGCCCACAATGCCATGCCCAATATTCAATTCGATTATTTCAGGTATCGCCGCAATAGCTTCCACATTATGATAATGTAAACCATGCCCCGCATTCACTTGTAATCCTGCCTCATGCGCAAAACACACCGCTTCTTTTATAATTTTCAAAAAATGCGACTGTTGATGCAAAGAAGCATCAGCATACTCTCCTGTGTGTATTTCAATCCAAGGCGCATGACAGCGTAATGCCGCTTCAATTTGCTGACGGCAAGGGTCAATAAACAAAGAAACCTGAATACCTGCTTGACCTAAACTATCACAAGCTTCTTTGATACGCGCTTCTTGCTTAACAACATCCAAGCCCCCTTCTGTTGTTAATTCTTCTCGTTTTTCAGGCACCAAACAACAAGCGTGTGGTTTTATTTTTTTTGCAAAAGCCAACATCTCTTTTGTCACCGCCATTTCTAAATTCATGCGCGTTTGTAACACTTCATTCAACATCAGCACATCACGTTCTTGAATATGCCGACGATCTTCACGTAAATGAACCGTAATACTGTCTGCTCCGGCCATTTCAGCTTCCATCGCAGCCAACAAAGGTTCCGGATAACGCGTCTTACGTGCCTGACGCAGCGTGGCAACATGATCGATATTCACGCCCAACAAAATCGGATAAGGATTCATATGAAACATTCTCGACTTTTCAACGGTTTTTCTCCCAACAATGGCGCCAAGGCCAATCGCATCAATTGTTTTGCTTCTTGCAATTCATGTTGATGTTTAAAACAGGCATGATGCAATGCCAATAAACTTGCACCAGAAAAACAAGGCTGGGAAACAACACCGGAAATTAAACATTTAAATCCCACGCCCGGCGTAAATAAATATTTCTTTTCAGGATCTACCAAGACACCTTGGAGATCATGCGTCAGCGTTAAACCATAACCTAATTCAATTAATAAATTTTTTTCAAAAAAACGTAAAACCGAAGAAATATTGACGGATTGAGATAGAGATTGCAAGGTGAACTCATAGGTTTTATACAAGCCCGGCAAACTATCGCCGCGCTGCAATAGTCGCACCAATACTTCATTTAAATAGAAAGCACTTAACAATGCCTTCCCAAAAAGTAAGGTGGGTACACCCCCCGATTCGATGTGCGTCAATTTCATGAGTTCTGTACGCCCTTGCCAAGACAATAATAAAGGAGAAAACAATTGTAATAATCTCCCTGTTTTATGTTTTGCACTTCGCACACCTTGAGCAATCAAACTTACTCGCCCTTGCTCTTGGGAAAAGGCATCTACTAACATGCTTGAATCGCGGTATTGACGTAAATGTAAAATAAAGGCAGGCTGTAAAACAAATTGATTCATATATTCCTATTTAAATAGATTTAATTTATGAATATTCTTGCGTTTGATACCTCAACCCACACCTCCTCTGTTGCACTGTCTATTCAAGCAAAAATAAAAACAGTTTCACTGACGACAAAAGGACATTCCAGCGATTCTATTTTAGAGCTAATCCACTCTCTTTTAAGTGAAGCACAGTTATCTCTTTCACACATCGACGTCATTGGTTTTGGACGCGGGCCAGGCAGTTTCACGGGTTTACGTATTGCTGCAGCCTTAGCACAAGGTTTAGCTTGCGCCTATGATATCCCTGTTGTCCCTGTTTCAACTTTACAAACCTTAGCCCAGACGGCTTACACAAACTTCCAACAAGAGCACGTTGCAGTTGCCATGGATGCGCGCATGAATCAAATTTATTGGGGTATTTTTAAATTGAACCCCCAAGGTATCATGGAAGCCCTCACGCCTGAAGCTGTGATTTATCCTCAGCTCGCTCAACTTGAAAACCATGTTTGGATTGGCGTCGGCACAGGCTGGACTGAAAAACTCGCATTTTTACAGCCTTTTTTATCCTATTGCGACCCCCAAGCCCTCCCCGAAGCCAGCACCCTGGCTTACTTGACCCAATGGTATCACGCTCAAAAGCTATCCCTTCCCGCAGAAAAAGCACTTCCAATTTATTTGCGTGATAAAGTTTGCTAAACTCCCGAATGGTTTTCGTAGGCCCTTTCTTTATTTTTGAAGATGATGCCACAACCATAGGTTTTTCAGCATTATAGTTCATTAGAAAAATGTAACTACGATGTCTGAACTCGAGTTTTAAAATTTCTAAAATTGAAGGAATGTTTTATGAAGCAAAATATCCTTGCCATTGCACTTTGCGCAATAGCACTCACTGCTTGCCAAAAAGGCGGCAATACCGAAAAAGCAGCATCCACAACAACAGCGCAAGCTGAATCTACTTCTGTGATGCCTTCTTCAAGTCCTCTTGAAAATGCAACACCGACACCTGAAGCTGCAACGGTGACTGCTAATACACCCTCAACTTCTTCTAATATTGCAGCAACAACCGAAGGTGACATGACGACAGCAGCACCTGTCACAACAGAAAGCAATGTGTCAGCACCCACAGCAGACAACACCGTTGTAGCAGCACCTGTTGCACCCGCAGCACCTGCACCAGCAGCAGCACCCTCCATACCCGCTGCACAGTAACGACAACCAGGGATACACCCTGGTCTCACGTGAAAACGAGTTTTGGAATTTTAAAATATTCTCTTCTCCCCTATTTAAGGGGGGGAGAGAAGTTTTAAAAGCATATGTTCTCGTGAATTCTTATTCCTGTAACCACGCTGCACTTTGTTACCTATAATTTCGCACAGCGAATTACAGGCTACTTTATCAAAAGTTTATTCAGCTGTTGAACAAATTGAGAAGGATCATCTAAATGCCCACCTTCTGATAAAATAGCTTGTCCTAATAACACCGAAGACCAGTTCGATAACTTTTCTTTATCCGCTTGCTGTTGGTTCAATTGAATAACCAAAGGATGGCTAGGATTTAATTCTAAAATGGGCTTGGCTTGCGAAACGACTTGTCCCGCCGCTTGCAAAATACGCTGCATTTGTAATCCCATTTCATGATCTTCTATCACAATACACGCAGGTGAGGTCGTCAAACGATGCGATATACGCACCTCTTGCACCCTCTCGCCCAAGGCTTCCTTTACACTCGCAATCAAATCTTTAAATTCTTTTTCTCCTTTTTTCTGCTCTTCTTTTTCTTCTTTACTTTCACCAATTTCATCTAAATCTAATTTCCCTTTTGATACAGATTGCCATGTTTTACCTTGATATTCAGTCACATGCATCGTTAACCATTCATCAACACGATCATGCAAAAGCAACACTTCAATTCCTTGCTTTTTAAAAATTTCCAGTTGTGGACTATGCTCAGCAGCAGAAAAAGAATCAGCCGTAATATAAAAAATATGTTTTTGTTGTGGTTTCATCCTTAAAATATACTCATCTAAAGAAACACGCTGCTTTATATCTCCGGAATTCGTACTTGAAAAACGTAATAATTTTATAATCAAATCCCTGTTTTGCGTGTCTTCTACAGGGCCTTCTTTTAATACACTGCCAAATTGATCCCAGAATATTTCATACTTCTCTTTTTCTTCTTGCGCTATCTTCTCTAATGTTGTTAAAACCCGTTTTGTTAAACCACTTTTAATAGACTCCACTTGTCTGTTATGTTGCAAAATTTCTCGCGATACATTCAAAGGAAGATCATTACAATCCAAAACACCTTTTACAAAACGCAAATAAAAAGGAAGAAATTGCTCAACATCATCCATGATAAAAACACGCTTCACATACAATTTCAATCCGTGATGACGCTCACGCTGATATAGATCAAAAGGCGCACGCGCAGGAATATACAATAAGTTCGTATATTCTTGATTCCCCTCTACTTTGTTATGCATCACAAGCAAGGGCGCCTCGAAATCATGCGCAATATATTTATAAAACTCATTGTAATCTTCTTCTTTGATTTCATTTTTAGGCAGATTCCATAAGGCTGTCGCTTTATTTACAATTTCATTTTCTTCTTTGTCTTTCTCTTTTTTCTTCATGATGACCGGCAAAGGAATATGATCGGAGTATTTCCGAATAATGGTTTTCAAACGCCATTCATCTAAAAACTCTGATTCTTGTTCTTTTAGGTGCAGAATAATTTCCGTACCACGCGTCGTCTTCACCGTATTTTCTACTGAAAATTCACCCATGCCTTGCGATTCCCAACGCACAGCTTCTTCAGGTGCAACACCTGCCTTGCGCGACACAACCGTGACTTTGTCAGCAACAATAAAACTAGAATAAAAACCCACACCAAATTGCCCAATCAATTTTGCATCTCTTGCGGCATTTTGACTTAAAGAAGCCAGGAACTCTCGTGTTCCTGATTTTGCGATCGTCCCTAAATTATCAATCATCTCTTGTCGCGTCATACCTATGCCATTATCTGTCACCGTTACGATCCGTGCCTTGGGATCAAAATCCACTTGCACAGAAAGCTCAGTATCGTTTTCATAAAGACTCGGGACTGCAATCGCTTCAAAACGTAATTTATCCGCCGCATCTGCTGCATTAGAAATCAGTTCACGTAAAAAAATTTCTTTATTACTGTAAAGCGAGTGAATCATCAAATTTAAAATTTCTTTGACTTCTGTTTGAAATCCTAAAGTTTGTTTTTCAAGCATTGATTTCTCCAAATAATTATACAATTACAAATACGCTACGTGTGTGTCGGTCTAAGTCTGTATGCCCTATTCACGACCTGTCGAGGAGCCTGCGAAGGCCCAGCGGAAGGCACAACGACGGCAGAATTATTTAATAAATAAATATTTTTATCAACTCTCTCATCTTTTTCATTCTTCTCCTTTATTTCATTCGGCAATCTTAAACCCGCCTCTTCAAACATAGGATAACTTTTTAAAACACCATCCCAAAAAAAAGAAATTTCTTTTAATAACTCTGCCACGGGGTCAGACATGATCTTCTGTTTTATTTGCTGTAATCTTTGTGCAAAAAAACCCACACTAACGCTTGTTTTACTTGAATTTAAAAGCGAAACACACGGAAGTAAACACCTATACAGACAACGAAGATCTTCAAATTTTTCAATTTTTTCAGGCAAGAAAATGGTTTGAAGCATTGATTCTTCTTTTTTGAATTTGTTAAACTTTTCTAAAAAAATCGCATACTCTCCCAAAGGTCGAAATTCAATTTTTTCAATTTTTTGATCTTGCTTAAAGACAGCAAAACCCTGACATACCTCCCGCATCTTCTCTTTAGTTTTCACTGAATATTCTTTTCTTGCTTGAAATAAACATTGTACTATTTGAAGGTTTCTTTGAAGAAAGTCAGTTTTTTCAAGTTTTTCTAAGAAACCCTTTATTTCTTTTAGATCAAAAACAGAAAAAAGCACATAAAAACAAGCTTCCATTCTGCGAGCCGTTTCCATATCGAAACAAGGAGCTGTAAAATCCTTCTCAAAGCATGCCTTGAACGCATCCAAACAACAATACCGGATCAGCGAAGAAATCTCAGAACAAAGAGAAGGCGGCGAAGAAGAATCAGTTTCAAAAAAAACAAAAAACTTAGAAAATTTTTCAGGATCAAGCAATCCTTTAAAACATTCGATCACTTCGTCTCTTAAGTTTTCTGACTCCGACGATGATGCACTTAAAAGCTCTAAAATTTCCCCCTCACTCAATGAGTTTGAAGAAGACGAACTTGCAAAATCAAGTTTTGAATATTGTTTCAAGCGTTTTCGAAATATTCCCTCGTTGTTTTTTATTTTTTCTATCCTCTCACCCTCTCTCTTCAATTCTTCCCGATCTGCATCACTCCCTATAGCGATACAATAAAGCTTTTTTATCGGATAATTTTCTTCTAAATCTTGAGTCAATCTTGCATATACCACATGATCGTGACAAGCATTTTCTTCATATGGCTGAACCAGTCCACTCAAAGATTCGGAACAGGAATTTATCATCCTCGCAAAATCAGAAGTTATTTTAGGATATATAACATTATATTTTTCTATATATTGCCGTCGTTCTTGAGTGTTTTCTTCGGGTATCTCTCTAATTCTTTTTATCAAATAAATCTCTAATGTCTTTCTTTGTTTTTCTGTCGCATAAGTTAATACTAACCGTAAATCAAGAGGCTCCCAATCTCGATCTTGTTCTAACAAAGAAACCAAGTAATTATCAATTAATGTTGATAAATCATAGGATCTATTGGAAAAAAGACTTTCCTGGATTTGATTTAATAAAGCAGGATATAAAAGGTGAGTGTTTTGATATTCTCGTCGAGCAGCAATGATGCTCACGAGTATCTTTTCTTGCTGCTCCGGAGAAACATAAAAACATAGGAAATTGATCGTCGCCTGGTTAAATATCTTTAGGTCTGTCGCATCTGGAGCACTTAAGGCATTCAATAAAGTCTCACAGGATATATTAATCCTCTCGTCCTCCGTAAGATTAATTGACTCCCTCAATAAAACTATACGCTTATCAGAAGAATCGCATTGCCCTATCAAGGCTCCTATGGTTTCATTTACTGTCGATAACTTTAAATTATGATCATGTCCCCAGAAACGAAAGACGCTCACCAACATATTCTGAAGTTTAATACTCTCTTCTTGCCAATCATCACCCTTAAAAAAAGTAATAAGATTTGTCAAAAAAGCAACATAACACCTCCCAGCATTAATTCCGATACGTTCAATATTTTTTATTAATTTCTCTAATAAAACATGAATATCTTCCTTTAACTCCGTATCTTTTTTTTGATAAAAACATTCTACAAGTCTCTCAAAATCTTCATTTAATTGGATCAAAGTAGTCTCTAAAAGAACGGCTTTCCAAGTTTCAGAAACTTGCTCAATACCCTGAACGGCATTTTTATATTTTTCATAAAATTTCTGGTCCATATTAAACGCCTTATCATTCGATATTGAATTTTTTAAAATTTTAATATAAAAATGACGAGCAGAATCAGGTGATTTCCGAACATAACATTGCTCCAATAGTTTCACTAATTCTTTATATTTCTTTCCAGGAAAAACATCAAAAAATATCTTTAATTGCTCCAACTCTTGATATTTTAAAAATACTATTTTGCTGCCTGATTTTAAATTAACGCTTTGAAAGAGTCTTTGCAAACTCTCATATAATGTCTTTTCTTCTTTAAATAAATTTTGATTCCGGGCCACTTCCTTCTTTATTTTTTCTAACAAAACAGAAATATCGACTGAAGGAATTCTTCCAAAGATCTCTTTTTTTTCTCCTTTTAATAACCTTAATAACTTCCAATAATTTTCACTATCCACGCCAACTTTATTTTTAACATAATTTACAATTATTTCTTTCACATCATTAGCATCAAGCAAAGAAAATTGCTCATCATCTCCTAAGACGTTCCCTTCGTTAAGATTATTTTCGATTAATGCGACAAATAAACCACGCTGGAATTCTTTTAGCGCATCTTCAAAATCACACTGAAGTTCCGGCAAAACCAACAATTCACCCAGTTGATTTTTTCTGGCAAACTCAGATAACCCTGTCGGTAAATTCGAATTTTCTTCTGCTGATTGAGATGATGAGGGTGAAGCACACGCTTGGACCCTGTTTTTGTTCTGCCTCTCTAACTCTAAATGCTGATTAAAAACAGCCATAAATGCCTTGTAGGCTTTAGACTCTTTTTTGTTTAACAAAAGAGAATAGGCTCTGGCAATTTGGTAGAAACGATCAAACACCCTCTTTGCATCAAGCCAATTTCTTGCAGCGATTGCTCTTTCGTAGACAAAGCTTCGCCTTAGATCTTCGCTTTGAATATTTTCTACCTTTACCCCTGCGAAATAATTTAAATATGCAGCCTCAGCTTTATCTAAAGCCAAACCATTTGCCTCAACCGTTTTATTCAATTCATTTAACTCTTGAAGAAGAAGCTCAAAGCTCGGCTCGCCCGTATATCTTCTGAATTTTTTTTCTAAAAAATTATCGATCGTTTTGATAGTCTCATCTTCAACAAACGAAGGATACACTGCTCCATTCCAAGCAATAAAAGCATTTTCTTCATTTCCAAAATAAGACTCCCAATAGGTCGAGGCTGATGTTTTTATTATCTGATTGATCGCTACATCCAATGTTTCATGTAATTCTTTTTTAAAATCTTGCTTTTGCTCCTCATCCAACTCATTCAGTAATGTCAAATAAAATGCTGACTTAGTCACATCAAGCCATCTCTGACGAAGCTGTTCCATTGTAAAACGCCGATCCAAGTTATTTTTAAAACACCGTAAAAAAACATCCTTTATTCCTATGATGATCTCACACCTCGTCTCATTCTCATTTTTTTCTTTTATAAATTTTAGAAAATTTGATAAAAATGTTGCTGCTTTATCCCCAACACCAACTTGGATGAGGTAATCAAAGGACAAGCCTGTGAATAACAAAGCACTTAATTTATTTTTATTCAAACGCAAATCTTCGAAAACGGGCTCCAAAAGAATCGATCTTTTGAAAATTGACTCATTCTTTGTCCCCAAAATAATATAGGAGAAAATTTGGTAATAAGAACGAAATAAAGCTCTCAGGGTTGTCAGCTGATCATTTTCCGAAAGGCTGTCCGCACCATAACAATAACCCCGTATGGTATACAAATAATCACGTTGTTCTCCACCCTCTAAAACAAGCCGAGGGTAACGCTCTACCATGAATTGACACGCTAATTGAAGTAATTCACAAATTTGCTCCGGTTCATATAATTCAGCTAACTTTAAACTTCCGTATTCAGGAAATTTAGCGTTATCTTCTTTAAGGGCTCTTTTAAGATCTTCCAGAAATTTATTTTGGAGATACGAAATATTACATTTGGCAGCACGACGATAAGGTTGATAAATTGGAAGCTCACAACGCTCGAGGTCTCTTTCTATACGCAACAACCTCACCAGAAGTTCCAGTTGAGTTTTGAAAAACTCTTCACGATCTTGTTCAAAATTTTCTTTTTTTTCTAGAGACGCTAGCACACGCCAGTACTGCTCCAATAAATTAAGCCACCTGTCTTTCTCTGCAAAAATTGTTATGTAACCCTCAAGAAACTCCAAGATCTGTATGTCTTGTATCGCTATTTTTCCTAGCAATGAAATATATTTCTCGGATTTTTCTTTAATTTTTTTTAATTCCGTAATAACCTCATCCAGAGTAAGGGGAACAATCACACGAGACATCAAATCTGTTACTTCTTTCTTCTTAAGTAAGAAATGAATTTGATAAAGAAAGGTAATACTAATTTCAGCATTTTCGTTAAAAACAGAGCGTTTATCTTCAACATCGTAGCGTAGCTCTACAAAATTTTTTTTGAGGAGATCGGGTAAAATTTTCGGTTCAGGACCACAAAGACATAATAAGTGTTGATGAGCTTCACGTAATTCTTCTCTTAGTTCATCCATTTCATTAGGCATAAGCATATCCTTTTTAGTTTTAACGACATATTTAGTTTTAATTACATAGACAGGACTAGAACAAAATCGATATAATTCTCAAGCTTTGGAGAAGTGTCCGAGTGGCTGAAGGAGCACGCCTGGAAAGTGTGTGTACGTGAAAACGTACCGAGGGTTCGAATCCCTCCTTCTCCGCCAAAAAAAATTTCCGGCTGTTAATCAAAAAGGTTTTCAATATAACAAATTATGTTAAGATTGCACAGCCTCGTTTGGTTCCCTCGCAGCATATCTTGTAAACCCCGCCAGGCCCGGAAGGGAGCAACGGTAGCAAGCACTGTGTGTGCCGAGATCGAGCTAAATGAGGCATATTCAAAGCTAAATGTAACCTGTAACGAAACGTGGCGTAGTTACAGGCAATGAGTATTTCAAACATGCCGAATCACTACCAAGTACTCGCAAGAAAATGGCGACCTCGCACGCTCAAAGAACTGTTAGGTCAAGAAGCCACGGTGAAAACACTGACGCATGCGCTCACGCACCAACGTTTACATCACGCTTATCTTTTCACAGGCAAGCATGGCGTAGGCAAAACCACTGGCGGTCGGCTTTTAGCAAAATGTATGAACTGCGAACGAGGCATTTCCGCAGAGTCTTGCGAACAATGCACGATTTGCAACGCCATCAATCAAGGACATTGCCTCGATTTAATTGAAGTCGACGCAGCTTCACGCACAAAAGTCGAAGACACGCGCGACTTACTTGAAAACCTACATTATTCACCCGCTCAAGCACGCTTCAAAATTTATTTAATCGATGAAGTGCACATGCTTTCAAACCATAGTTTTAACGCGCTTTTAAAAACTTTAGAAGAACCCCCCGCTCACGTTAAATTCATTTTTGCGACCACGCATCCAGATCGTTTACCCAAAACCATTCTCTCCCGCTGTTTGCAGTTTCATTTAAAGAATATTTCCCCAACACAAATCAGCGCCCACCTTGAGACGGTCTTAAAAACAGAAAAAATAAATTATGAGCTTGCCGCATTAAATCGCCTTGCTTTTACGGCTGATGGCAGTATGCGCGACGCCTTGAGCTTGCTTGATCAAGCCATCGCTTTTGGCCAAGGGAAATTAACAGAAGAAGACATTAAAACGCTATTGGGAAGCATCGAACACGATGATTTATTTATTTTTCTAGAGGCAATTGCGCATCAAGATGCGTCTAAAATCCAAATTGCTTTACAACAATTAGCAAACCATCACTGCGACTATTATCAAATCAGCGACACACTTATCAGTGTCTTGCATCATATTGCACTTTTACAATTATTTCCCTCGCAAGCTTTTGATTTTTACACAAAACACCCTGAGAAAATAAAACAATTCGCCCAGCAATTTTCTCCTGAAGAAATTCAACTACTTTACCAAATTGCCTTATTAGGACGCCGTGATTTAGCGCTTGCGCCCACCCCCAAACAGGGTTTTGAAATGTTGATCATTCGACTTTTCACATTCAAACCCGTTTTTCTTGAAAATCCAACATCCCTACAAACTGACACACTCGCAACAACACCTGAAAAATCAGAAAGCCCAGAATGGGAAAAACTCATTTTGCAACTCAAACTCTCCGGGCTCGCACATGTTTTAGCGCAGCACTGTGTATTACATCAAATGCAAGATCATGAAGTGTCATTGCTGCTTTCACCACAACAACAAGCCTTACTCAACCCAGAGACACAAGCACGTCTTGAAAAAGCGCTGGCTGAGCATCTTGGAAAAAACATTAAATTAACCATCAAGCTAGGAAATAAAAATCTAGTTACACCTGCCGAAAAAAAACTCCAAACTGAAAAAGCAAAACAAGAAGCGCTGATTCACACTGTTAAAAAAGATGAAAAACTTCAGTCCTTACTTTCCACTTTTAGTGGTACAATTCAAACAGATTCTATTGAAACATTTTAGGGGGTTAGATATTTATGGCTGACATGTCCAATTTAATGAAACAAGCACAAGCGATGCAAGGCAAGTTACAAGAAATTCAAAAGCAAATTGAAAATTTAAACGTTACAGGCATTGCAGGCGCGGGCAGTGTAAAAATCGAAATAACGGGTCGCCACAAAGCTAAAAAAGTTGAAATCGACGACAGTCTCCTGACAAACAAACCTGTTTTAGAAGAATTAATTTGTGCTGCCTTTGACGATGCTGTCAGCAAAATTGAAAAAGCGTCACAAGATCATTTACGTCTTCTTACTTCCGATTTTAGTCCTGATAAAGACAAATGAGGTAACCGCTCAGTAGCGGTATTGAATTCAAGTGAGCGATGACCAAATGAGTAAAATTCTTTTTAGCCCACTAACAGATCAGTTAATTCAAGCTTTACGTTGTTTGCCGGGCGTGGGCCCCAAAACAGCCCAACGCATGGCCTTTCATTTGCTTGAACGCGCAAGAGACAGCGCAAAAGAGCTTTCAAAAACCTTAGAATTAGCCATGACACAAATCACACATTGCGAACAATGCCGCACTTTTTGTGAAACACCACGCTGTGGTATTTGCAATGATCCACGGCGTGACATTCAAAACTTATGTATCGTAGAATCCCCAGCCGACATCCTTGCAATAGAACAAACGAGTCATTTTCGAGGTTTATATTTTGTATTAATGGGACATCTTTCTCCGCTTGATGGCATAGGCCCTGAAGAATTGGGCATACCTCAATTATTAAAATTATTTGAAAACAAACCTTTTCAAGAAGTCATCATCGCCACCAACCCTACCGCCGAAGGTGAAGCCACGGCACATTACTTAATGAATGCATTAAAACCTCGAAAAACTAAAATCACACGCCTTGCCCATGGTGTTCCTTTAGGCGGTAGTTTAGAATTCCTGGACAGCGGTACATTACTTCATGCTTTAAAAGGGCGTGTTACTTTGAATTCTTAACGAGGCTTTTATGGAACTAACTCAAAAACGCTGCCTACCTTGCGAAGGAGGCGTCGCCAAATTAACAGCAACAGACGTAAAAAAACTTTTAAAAAACATTTCTGAATGGCAAGCAAATGAAGAATATCTTCAAATTTATCGTGATTTTAAATTTAGAAATTATTATCAAACCATTGCTTTCGTCAACGCCGTTGCTTGGATGGCACATCAAGAAAATCATCATCCCGATCTTGAAGTCAGTTATAATCATTGCCTTGTACGCTATAACACGCACGCCATCGGTGGCTTATCTGAAAATGATTTCATCTGCGCAGCAAAAGTTAACGCATTACTAGAAGAAAACAAATAATATAACCATCCATGACCTGTACTCGAATTCAAGTAAACGTGCTTCTAGTGAGGCAAGGTGAAATAAAAAATTTCGAGAAAAAGCGCAGTGTCTACAAAAATACATGAGCATTTTTCGAGGGGGTTTTTATTTCAGATTGCCTGCTAAAGCGCGTTCGGCAATACCGAGCCACTCAGTCATTGCCTCCATAAGATTTGGGAAATCAGGATTATACGTCAATCTAGTCGGCCCAAGGGGATTAGAAAGTTTTATATTTCTTGATGAGCCAAAATGTTTTGTTTTTTTATTTAATTCATTTTCAATTGTTTCAATATAGTCTCCCTGCTCACCATAATGAAAATGGTCAGGTGCTACGGGCAAAGAGACATGCGAAAAATTCTTGATATTTTTATTTTTTATTTGACTTGTTCGCCATTGAATCCGTTTGTCAGAAAACTGTTTTTCTTTTGGCGAGTAATAAATTAACTTTGAAGAACTTGTCGCTTTTTCATTAAATACTTTTACTATTTTTTGCGAACTTAACACTTCGTCTTGTCCGGTCAATACCCAAAAAGAAGGAGAAATTAATTTTTTTGTTTGAAACATTTCTTTTACTTTTTCTTTTAATTTATAAACTTGTAACAATGAGTTAACACAAAAAGATTGATATTTTGCATAATCCAATTCTTTTTCTATCGTTAGCCAATGCGGGGCAGGTAAAAAAATAGAAAGTCGTTTATTGAAACGTGCAATGTAATTTAACGAAGATGTTAATTCCAGCGAAGGCGCAAATAAAAACAATCCCTTCAATAACTCGGGCGTCATGAGCGCTAAATAAATAGACAATAATCCTCCCGTGGAAAATCCGCCTAAATACAATTCCTCTACTTCTCCCTTCAATGATTCCACGCCATAGCTTGCTTGCGCCAGCCAATCAAGATAGGTGATTTCTAATAAATCTCCTGGAACCGTACCATGCCCTGGTAATAATATCGCTCGGACTTTAAAACCTTGATTTACAAAATAGTCTCCTAAACTTCGCATGATACAAGGCGAGTCATAAAGCCCATGCAATAAAATGATTCCTTTTCGTGACTTAACGATGCTTTCAGATGGAGGTAGAAGCTCAAAAGGCATATTTGCAGAAATTACTTTCTCAAAATCAGGAGAATTTAAATTTGATTTTGCAAACGTAATACCTTGCTTACAATGTTCACGATAGGCTTGAAAATCGGGAAAAGTCTCTGGGATAGATTGATAAAATCCTGAAGGAAAATAAGCCGCTTCCAGCTCTTTTTTCATCATTTTTACTCCCTGATGGCTACGTTAAACAAACACTGCTATAATTTTTAACCTTTTATTTAAATTTTTTTTTATGAAAATTCTAATTAGCAATGATGACGGCGTACAAGCACCCGGGCTAAAAATATTGGCTGAGGTGCTAAGTGAAATTGCAGAAATTATCATAGTGGCGCCGGATCGCAATCGAAGCGGCGCAAGCAATTCACTCACTCTAGATCGTCCCATACGCGCACATGCGATTGCAAACGATGTTTATTCCATTGAAGGTACGCCAACAGATTGTGTCCATTTGGCTTTAACGGGTTTACTCCATGAAATGCCTGATATGGTCATCTCAGGTATCAATGCCGGCGCAAACCTAGGTGATGATATTTTTTATTCTGGCACCGTCGCTGCTGCGATGGAGGGACGTTTTTTGGGTTTTCCTGCGATTGCCATCTCACTTGCAAGTTTCAACTTAACATTTGATCACTATCAAACAGCCGCACGCGTTGCCAAAGACTTAGTTCAACAATTAAAAAAAGATTCTCTTCCGGCAAAAACTATTTTAAGCGTGAATGTGCCTGATTTACCTTTTGAAGAACTTCGAAGTTATGAAGTTACGCGCTTAGGGACACGCCATTGCGCAGAACCCACGATCAAAATGCAAGATCCACGGGGTCATGTTGTTTATTGGGTCGGCCCACCCGGTACCGAAGAAGACGCAGGACCTGGCACTGACTTCTACGCCATTAATCATAAGCAAGTGTCTATCACACCTGTGTTACTTGATCTCACCCACTATGCTGGATTTAATCAAATCTCGAAATGGATCAAACATCTGCCTTCTTCAAACGCTAAAAAATCATGAAATTATTTTCTAGACTCTATAACAAGATGATAGTGTGGTCCAAACACCCTCATGCACCCTTTTATTTAGGGACATTAAGTTTTGCAGAATCTTCTTTTTTCCCTATTCCACCGGACGTGATGCTTGCACCGATGGCTTTAGCAAAACCCGACAAAGCTTGGCAATACGCAACGGTGACGACGGTAACCTCTGTGCTAGGTGGTTTATTTGGTTATTTTCTCGGTGTCTGTTTTTTTTCTTTGGTTTATCAAATCATTACTTATTTTGGTTACCAAACGGCTTATCAAACCGTAGAAAGATGGTTTACAGAATGGGGATTTTGGATCATGTTTTTTGCCGGCTTTGCTTTCATCCCTTATAAGTTATTTACTATCGCCGCAGGCGCTATTCACATGGCTTTACTTCCTTTTACTTTGGGTTCTTTAATCGGACGAGGTGGAAGATTTTTTCTCGTTGCTGCGCTGATTCGCTTCGGCGGCCCTAAAATTGAACAATATTTAGCGAAATATATTGAATATATTGGCTGGATCTGCATAATTCTATTATTATTTCTTTATTTTCTTTTTCATCATTAAGGGCACCCCTAAAAATTAGAAATTTTGCGTTAAGACGAGGCGCACTCATTTTTTGAAGCGCAGTTTACATAAAAGTAAATGAGCATTCAAAAAATGAGGGCAACAAAGCCTTAACACAAAAAGGCAATTTTCAGGGGTGCCCTTTAATAAAAATCTTAAATTAATCAACACCCATGACCACAAGTATACCCGTTATCCTGCAGGGACGTCAGTTGATACTCAACATAGGAGCACATCATGCCTGGCAAAAAAAATAATTCCCCCGAAGAAATTATTATCTCAGAAGAAATTGAAGTTACCATTAAAGAAGATAATGACCCTCTCTTGGAAGCTGAAAATTTTCTTGATCCTGAAACAGAAGAATTATCTGAAGAAAATCTTATATCCAAAGTAACTGCCGTTGCAGAAGAATCAGAAGCCCCGCATTTAAAAGACGTTTCCCATGAAACAATCGATGCTACGCATATTTACTTACGAGAAATAGGTTATTCTCCTTTGCTTAATGCTGAAGAAGAAGTTTTTTATGCCAGAAAAGTCCAAGCCGGTGATAAAGAAGCAAAGAGACATATGATCGAAAGCAATTTACGACTCGTTGTAAAAATTGCAAGACGTTATATCAATCGGGGTTTAGCTTTACTGGATTTGATTGAAGAAGGTAATTTAGGTTTAATGCGTGCTGTTGAAAAATTTGATCCAGAACGTGGATTTCGATTTTCAACCTATGCCACATGGTGGATTCGCCAAACCATTGAACGTGCCTTGATGAATCAAACGCGCACGATTCGATTACCTATCCATGTTGTGAAAGAACTCAATGTCTATTTACGTACTGCACGCCGCTTGGCACAAGAATTAGATCACGAACCCACAGCAGAAGAAATTGCACGCTCATTGAATAGACCTGTTGAAAATGTAGAAGAGATGTTATCGCTGAATGAAAAAATCACTTCTGTCGACGCACCCATCAGTAATCATGGAGAAAAGCCGCTCGTAGAAATTTTGGCGGATGCTTCAAGCATGGATCCTGCCAATGTTTTATTAGATGATAATTTACGTGCGTGTTTAAATATTTGGATGAATGAGTTAAGTCATACGCAACAAGAAGTGTTAGCACGTCGTTTTGGATTAAGAGGCTTTGAAAGTGCGACCTTGGAAGAAGTCGGACAAGAGATTGGATTAACACGCGAACGCGTACGTCAAATCCAAGTGGAAGCCTTAAAAATTCTCCGCCATCTTATCGAAAGACAAGGTTTATCGCGCGATATTGTGGAAGATTGATTGGAATTATTTTTTTCTTCAAAAAGATCTTAGAAGTGTTATAAAAACAGCAAGGTTATATTATGAAACCCACCCGATGGCAACAACGATTTGAAAATTTTGAAAAAGCTTTTTTACTGTTAAATGAACCTCTCAAACAAAAAAACCCAGACAAACTCTCAGACCTTGAAAAAGAAGGGGTGATTCAACGCTTTGAATATACCTTTGAACTTGCTTGGAAAACTTTAAAAGATTATATGGAACATGGTGGAATTAAAATCTCGCCCATCACCCCTCGCGAAGTAATCAAACAAGCTTTTGCTGCAAATATCATTTCAGATGGCCAAACATGGATTAATATGGCAGAGGATCGCAATATGAGCTCTCATCTTTATGAAAAGAAAAAATTTGAAAAAATATTTAAAGCTATCCTCACGCATTACCTCAACACACTAGATCAATTTTATCTTTTTTTTAAAAAAAAGGATAAAGAATGAAATCTGGGCTTTCTAAAAAAACACTTGAGAAAATAAACACCGTCTTTCAACAACACCCAGAAATTAAAACTGTACGACTTTTTGGATCAAGGGCTATAGGAAATTATAGAAAAAACTCTGACATCGATCTCGCCCTAACAGGAAAACTCAACGATCAATTGCTCAATAGAATTTACCACGAATTAGATGAACTGCCTTTGCCTTATTTGTTTGACGTTAAGATTTACTCTCAAATTTCTCATGCCGGACTTAAGAAACATATTAAATTTTTTGGAAAAGAAATTTATTCTAAAAAGCAATCGAAAGAAAGACGACGTCTAGCTAAATCGCTGAATCCTATTAAGAAACGCAACTAATCAAAATACCCCAAGGATTGCAACGCACGTTTGTCAGTAGACCAGGACGATTTTACTTTACACCACAATTTTAAAAAAACCTTATTTCCTAACATTTTTTCCATTTCTAAGCGCGCTTGCATACCCACTTTTTTAAGTCGCTCTCCTGACTCACCAATGATGATGCCTTTTTGATTTTCTTTTTCAACCCATAAAATAGCATGGATGTGTGTCACCTTGTCTTTTATTTTGAAACTTTCAATCTCAACAGTCATCGCATACGGTACTTCTTTGCCCGTTAAACGCATCGCTTTTTCACGAATTAATTCCGCACATAAAAACCGCTCACTGCGATCCGTAATTTGCCCTTCAGAATAGAAAAAAGAATTTTTAGGTAAAAATCGTTTTATCTCATTTAATAAACCTTCAAGATTGTCTCCCGTTTTCGCAGATAAAGGCACAATCGCTTTAAAACAAGCAGATTTTGAAAGTTTTTCAATAATCGGTAATAATTTTTCTTTTTCTTTTATTTTATCCGCTTTGTTTATAACTAAAATAATGGGCGTTTTGGCAGTCTCAATCCATTTTTCTTTGATCCATTCATCTTCCTTTGTCCATTGCTCTCCTTCTATCATAAAGACAATAACATCCGATTCGCATAATACACGTATCGCCGTTTTATTCATGATGCGGTTCATCTCTGAAAATTTTTTACGGTGTAAGCCCGGCGTATCTAAAAAAACAAATTGATAATGTCCTTCTTCATAAATACCCGCAATACGATGACGCGTGGTTTGAGGCTTCCTCGAAGTAATGCTGATTTTTTGCTTGACCAATCTATTTAATAAAGTAGATTTTCCTACGTTGGGTCTGCCCACTAATGCAATAAAACCACAGTGTTTATCTGATTTTTTCACTAGACTTCTTTCGAAACCTGCGTCTTTTACTTTATTTCCGTGTTGCATGGGTTTCTCCGCTGCTCATTTATACGCATAAACTCCGCTGCTCGAAACCCACGCGCCTTGAACTAAAGCAAAATACACAGGTTTCGAAAGAAGTCTATTGTTTGATTTTTTCCAAAATTAATTTTGCCGCTTCTTGTTCTGCTTGGCGACGAGAGGTGGCAACGCCCTTGGCACTTAAATTCAATTCAGGGATTTCACATTTTACTTGAAATAGTTGCGCATGCGGTTGCCCTGCAACTTCTATAATTTCATATTTTGGAATTCTCATTTTTCTAGATTGTAAATATTCTTGCAAGAATGATTTTGAATCTTTGCTGGCATCACCTAGAACACTTGAGCTTAAACGCGTTTCATACCATCGCAACACACACTCACGGCAAGTTTCAAAATTCGAATCTAAAAATAATGCGCCTATGATGGCTTCCATCGCATCTGCTAAAATTGAATTTCTTTTCGCTCCTCCTGATTTTAGCTCGCCTGGCCCTAATATTAAAAATTCACTCAAGTTAAATTCTTTTGCAAGCGATGCCAATGTCGCCTCTCGCACCAAGACAGAACGTAATCGACTGAGTTCACCCTCTTTTTCATACGGGTAACGATGAAACAATGCTTCTCCTATAATAAAATTTAAAATACCATCTCCTAAAAATTCTAAACGCTCATTATTATCTTCTTGCATGCTACGGTGTTTTAACGCAGATAATAATAAATTTTCATCTTTGAATTGATATTGTAATTGCTTCATGAGAGATTGAAACTTATTTTTCATTTTATTTTATTTCCATTCCTGTGCGATACCAACGTATGATCTTTGGTAAACCCTGCGAAAACCCATTCCAACTTAACCAAACATAAATGGCCTTCCCTTTTAAATCTTCCTGAGAAACAAATCCCCAATAACGACTGTCATTACTTGCATCACGATTATCACCCATCACAAAATAACTTTTTTCAGGCACAATCACTTCAAAATTTTGAGAAGGGACTTCCTGCGTTTGATAAATCAAATGTGTTACACCTAATAAATTTTCTTCCTTAATTAAAACCGGGATTGATTGCCCCCCTTCTATATCCGTGCCTTCGCCTTTATCAACTTGCGTGGCTTTCATGCCATTAATATAAAGTACTTTATTAAGATAACTGACGTGGTCGCCCGGCAAGCCTACAACACGTTTTATCAAATCTTTGCTGGGATCCACTGCAGACCAACGAAAAATAACAATATCACCTAATTTAGGCTCTTTATTTTTAAATATTTCATGATTTGATACAGGTAAATGCCAGCCATAAAGATGCTTGTCTACTAAAATTAAATCGCCAATCAATAAGGTGGGTTTGTCTGAGCCCGAAGGAATACGATACGGTTCATAAAAAAAAGTACGTAATATTAACACCAGCAATAAAATAGGGAAAAAAGACCGCGCATATTCAATCAAAACCGGCGTTGTTGTTTCTTCTGGAATTTTCATTCCAAGATATACCAATACAAATTGCTTCCATCGCGATGTTTCTTCGGATAAAACATGTTGTTTTACTAAACGGTTTTTTGCAAAGAAAAAACTGTCAATCAACCAAATAATACCGGTTAGTATCGTTGAAAATGTTAGAATCGTTTCAAAGTTAAAATAGATCATCATCACCCTCACTTATCTACTTTTAAAATCGCAAGAAAAGCTTCTTGCGGAATTTCTACATTACCCACCTGTTTCATGCGCTTTTTACCTTCTTTTTGTTTTTCTAATAACTTCTTTTTACGTGTCACATCACCACCGTAACATTTTGCTAACACATTTTTTCGTAATGCTTTTACTGTTTGTCTTGAAATAATGTGTGCACCTATTGCTGCTTGAATGGCAACATCAAACATTTGTCTTGGGATGAGTTCTTTCATTTTTTCTACTAACATGCGACCCCGATAATAAGCTTGATCACGATGTACGATCGTGGCCAAGGCATCTACTTTTTTCGAATTAATCACTACATCTAATTTAACAAGATCCGCTGCTTGGAATCGAATAAAAGAATAATCTAATGAAGCATAACCACGGCTAACGGATTTTAAACGATCAAAAAAATCTAATACAACTTCACTCATCGGGAGTTCATAACTTAAAGAAACCTGAGAACCAATATAAAGCATTTTCGTTTGAATACCTCTTTTTTCCACACACAATGTGATCACTGCCCCTAAATAAGCTTGAGGGACAAGTATATTGGCTTGTACGATAGGTTCTCTCATTTCTTCAGTTTTATTAATAGGGGGTAATTTTGAGGGATTATCAACATGCAAAATATCTCCTCCCATCACTACAATTTCATAAATAACCGTAGGCGCCGTGGTAATTAAATTGAGTTGATATTCACGCTCCAAACGCTCTTGCACAATTTCCATGTGCAATAATCCAAGAAATCCACAACGAAAACCAAATCCTAAGGCATCAGAGTTTTCAGGTTCATAAAATAAGGCAGCATCGTTTAAACGTAATTTTGCTAACGCATCACGGAAAGCTTCATAATCATCGGCGTTCACAGGAAATAAACCCGCAAAGACTTGTGGCTGTGCCTTTTTAAATCCAGGCAAAGCCTGTGACGCTGGCTTTCTTGCCAAGGTAATCGTGTCACCGACAGGCGCACCTTCAATTTCTCGAATGCCCGCAACAACAAACCCCACTTCACCACATTGTAAACTCGAAAGCTCAACACGTTTTGGCGTAAAAACACCGAGTTTTAATACATCATAATGACGCTTTGTCGACATCACTTGTAATTTATCACCTACGCTTAAAGATCCTTGTTTGACGCGTACAAGCGAAACCACACCCAGATAACTGTCGAACCAAGAATCAATGATCAACGCTTGTAAAGGACCGTTAGGATCCCCTTCTGGCGCGGGGATGACTTCAATGATTTTTTCTAATATATCTTGAATACCCAAACCCAGCTTTGCACTGATACGTAAGGCTTGTTTTGCAGGAATACCGATGATTTCTTCAATTTCTCTTATCACGCGATCAGGTTCAGCTTGAGGTAAATCAATTTTATTTAACACAGGCAAAACTTCTAAGCCTTGCTCAATTGCCATATAACACACAGCTAAGGTTTGCGCTTCAACACCTTGTCCTGCATCTACCACTAATAATGCACCTTCACACGCTGCCAAAGATCGTGATACTTCATAAGAGAAATCAACATGTCCAGGCGTATCAATCAAGTTTAGTTCGTATGTATTTCCATCTTGCGCTTGATATTTTAACTGTACGCTCTGTGCTTTAATCGTAATACCTCGTTCACGCTCCAAATCCATAGAATCTAACACTTGCTCTGACATTTCACGGAGCGACAAGCCTCCGCAAAGCTGAATAAACCGGTCAGCCAATGTCGATTTCCCGTGATCAATATGGGCAATAATGGAAAAATTACGGATGTATTGC
>Ga0155457_150_pt1 | contig 38016 bp, 33 predicted proteins | sample RifCSPhighO2_12_FD_107115 | JGI IMG/M metagenome (GOLD analysis project Ga0155457, IMG submission 107115) | Gammaproteobacteria bacterium RIFCSPHIGHO2_12_38_15
TGATACTACTAATATCGCTCCATCCATCTGTGCCGCTCCCGTGATCATGTTCTTCACATAATCTGCGTGCCCTGGACAATCTACGTGCGCATAGTGCCTATTCTTCGTTTGATATTCTACGTGCGCCGTCGCTATCGTTATCCCTCTCTGTCTCTCTTCCGGCGCTTTGTCTATTTGATCATACGCCTTGTACTCCCCTCCAAAACTCTCCGACATCACTTTCGTTATCGCCGCCGTTAACGTCGTCTTCCCATGATCCACGTGTCCTATCGTCCCCACATTCATGTGCGGTTTGCTTCGATCAAACTTCTCTTTCTCTGCCATCGCTTCTTCCTCGCTAAAAAATTAAATTACCCTTTCTGTTTTTCAATGACCGCTTCTGCAACTGAGGCAGGCGCTTCAACATATTTACTAAATTCCATTGAATAAGTGGCACGACCCTGCGTCAAAGAGCGCAAAGACGTGGCGTAACCAAACATTTCAGATAACGGAACTTCCGCTTGTATCGATTTTCCCGCAGGCACATCTTCCATCCCTTGCAAAATACCTCGTCTGCGATTTAAATCTCCCATCACGTCACCCATGTATTCTTCAGGCGTGACCGCTTCTACTTTCATGATGGGCTCAAGCAATATGGCATTTGCTTTTTTCGCACCTTCTTTAAAACCAATCGATCCAGCAATCTTAAATGCCATTTCACTGGAATCTACTTCATGGAAAGATCCATCAAATAAAGCAACGCGGACATCGACAACAGGAAATCCTGCAATAACACCATTTTCCATCTGCTCACGAATCCCTTTGTCCACCGCAGGGATGTATTCCCGAGGAATAATACCCCCTACAATTTCATTCACAAATTCATAACCTGTACCCGGTTCACGCGGCTCTAAACGCAACCAAACATGACCATACTGCCCACGTCCACCACTCTGACGGATAAATTTTCCTTCTTGCTCTACTGTGCGTTTGATGGTTTCACGATAAGCGACTTGCGGTTTACCTACATTGGCTTCCACGTTAAATTCACGACGCATGCGATCAACGATAATTTCAAGATGTAACTCTCCCATCCCCGAAATGATCGTTTGCCCCGATTCTTCGTCTGTGCGCACACGAAAAGAGGGATCTTCTTGCGCTAATTTATTTAAAGCAACACCCATTTTTTCTTGATCTGCTTTTGTTTTTGGTTCCACTGCCACATGAATCACGGGCTCTGGGAAATCCATTTTTTCTAAGGTAATAACCTTGTCAAAATCACATAAGGTGTCACCCGTTGTTGTGTACTTCAAACCAATTGCCGCGGCAATGTCTCCTGCTCGCACTTCTTTGATTTCTTCACGGCTATTTGCGTGCATTTGTACAATACGCCCAATGCGTTCTTTGCGATCTTTAATGGGGTTGAAAATCGTGTCTCCACTGTGTAAGACACCGGAGTACACTCTAAAATACGTCAATGCACCCACAAAAGGATCGGTCGCAATTTTAAATGCAAGCGCCGAAAACGGTTCGCTATCATCAGGTTTACGCTCTGCAACTGTGTTGTCTTTGTCAGCCAAAACCCCTTGGATAGCAGGTACATCGAGAGGCGCAGGTAAGTATTCAATGACTGCGTCCAACATTGCTTGCACACCTTTGTTTTTAAATGCCGATCCACAGAGCACAGGTACAATTTCATTATTCAATGTGCGGGCACGTAACCCCTTTTTAATTTCACTTTCAGATAAAGCAACTTCATTTAGAAATTTATCCATCAATTCTTCTGAACTTTCAGCAGCCGCTTCTATTAATTGCTCACGCGCCGCTCTTGCTTCTGCTTGCAACTCTCCAGGAATTTCTTTTTCAACAAAACTCATGCCCTGTGTTGCCTCGTCCCAATAAATCGCTTTCATCTTGACAAGATCAATCACGCCTTCGAATTTTTCTTCCGCACCTATCGGGAGCTGTAAGGGGATCGGATTTGCACCCAAACGAACTTGAATTTGATTGACGACACGCAGGAAATCCGCGCCCGCACGATCCATTTTATTAACAAAGGCAATGCGTGGCACGCCGTATTTATTCGCTTGTCGCCATACGGTTTCTGATTGCGGCTCCACGCCACTCACAGCACAAAATACAACACAAGCGCCGTCCAATACGCGCAAAGAGCGCTCCACTTCAATCGTGAAATCCACATGCCCGGGCGTGTCAAGGATGTTAATACGATGTGTGGGGAATTGTTTTGCCATTCCAGCCCAGTAACAACGCGTCGCTGCAGAGGTGATCGTGATACCGCGTTCTTGTTCTTGCTCCATCCAATCCATGATGGCTGCACCGTCATGCACTTCGCCTAACTTGTGTGATACACCCGTATAGAAAAGAATACGTTCTGTGGTTGTCGTTTTTCCCGCATCAATGTGCGCGATAATACCGATATTGCGGTAATGTTCTAAAGGGGTTGTTCGCGCTGATGTGTCTACTGCCATGTTAGTTCCACCTGAAATGCGCGAAGGCTTGGTTCGCTTTCGCCATGCTGTGTGCTGTTTCGCGTTTCTTGACTGCAGCGCCACGACCATCTAATGCATCCATCAATTCTGCCGCAAGCCGTAGTGCCATCGTTTTTTCACTGCGATCACAGGCACTTTCTACTATCCATCGCATGGCCAATGTGGTTCGGCGGGAAGGACGCACTTCGACAGGAATTTGATAAGTCGAGCCACCCACGCGTCGCGCACGCACTTCAACAGAAGGGCGAACATTATCTAAAGCACGATCAAATACATCCACCAGCACTTGTTGTTTCTTCTCTCCACTGACTTCACCGTCGTCTTCCGTATTTGCATTGTCTTTTTTCTTATGTAAATAAGATTGCAGCTTAGTGCCTAATTTTTCTTGCAATTTTTCAAGGGCACCATACACAATCGATTCCGCAATTGATTTTTTTCCATGACTCATTATCGTATTAATGAATTTTGCTAATAATTCACTTTTATAAACAGGATCTGGAATAATTTCTCGTTTTTGCGCTTCTCTTCGTCTTGACATGCTTTTCTACCTATTTCGGTTTCTTGGCCCCATACTTAGAACGACCACGGCGACGCTTGGCGACGCCCGCGGTGTCTAAGCTCCCTCGCACAATGTGATAACGTACCCCCGGCAAGTCTTTGACGCGTCCACCCCGTATCAATACAACAGAGTGTTCTTGAAGGTTGTGACCTTCACCGCCAATATAAGCCGTGACTTCATACCCATTGGTTAAACGAACACGCGCCACTTTCCGTAAAGCAGAGTTCGGCTTTTTGGGCGTTTGCGTTGTCACACGCACACAGACTCCCCTGCGTTGTGGACAAAACGTCAATGCTGGCACATTGGTTTTTCTGACCTTAGGTGACCGCGGACTACGAATTAATTGATTTACTGTTACCATGTTTCTCTCTATATCAATCACAAAATCATGTCAGTAAAAACGAAGTTGTGAATAATTTTTAATGACAAAAAAACCTGCCGCCACTTCTAAGTATTTTTAAAAGTGGCGGCAGCTTTAATCTCAAGCGAGGCTACAATGAACCTCTTATCAATGCCTTCGTGTTTTAAGGAAGACATCACATTTCCATAAACTGTCGGCAATTAAACACTATTATTTATCAAAATGCAAATCACCTGAAAGCTGACGAAAAACAAGTATTTTGTGTTGCAATGAATAAAGATAAGGGCTTTCCCTAAGTCCGTTGACTATACAAAATAACTTGATTTTCCATTCACTCACCCCTAGCATCCCTCTTTTAAAAATTTAATACGAAATCCTATGCCTCTTCCTTCTTTTTATTCTCTCGTCAATGACAAATTGGCTGTGGTAGACGAGGTCATTCAAGCTCAATTTCATTCTAAAACAGATTTAATCAATGAAATTGGTCTGCATATTTTTCAAAAAAAAGGAAAACGTCTACGCCCTTTACTGGTTTTGTTGGGCGCGGGTTTATTTGATTGCCTTAATGGGGATTCAATTTCTTTGGCTGCGGTCGTCGAATTAATTCACACGACAACCTTATTACATGATGATGTTGTCGATGCTTCTACTTTGCGACGCGGAAAAAAAACAGCAAATACTGTTTGGGGGAATGAGGCCAGCGTGCTGGTGGGTGATTATCTTTATTCTCGCGCATTCCATTTGATGGTTGAATTAAATAATTTTAAAATTTTAAAATTATTTTCAGATGCCACGCCACATATTGCAGAAGGCGAAGTATTACAATTACAAAACCGCCATAATCCCGATCTAGATGAAGAAAATTATTTACAAATTATTCAATATAAAACAGGAATTTTATTTTCAATTGCGGCCCAGTTAGGCGCCTTGCTTGCAGAAAAATCCGCAGCAGAAATTCAAGCGATGTTAAATTACGGCATGCACTTGGGCACGGCATTTCAAATGGTGGATGACACGTTGGATTACATCGCAAAAACAGAAACCACGGGGAAAAATCTCGGCGATGATCTTGCAGAAGGAAAAACAACACTTCCTTTAATTTATGCGATGAAAAAATGCGACGGGGAAGAGAAAGCGCGACTACGGGACGCATTAATACACGGCAAAAAAGAAGAATTTCAATTTATTGTAAAAATGATTGAATCTACTCACGCGATCGATTATGTTCTTCTTTCTGCAAAACAAGAAATTCAGAAAGCCTTGCAAGCACTGACCATCTTTCCCGCTTCTGTTTATCGTGAAGCATTGACTGAACTTGCCTGGTTTACAGTAGAAAGAAGGGCGTAATCGCACGATGTTGCAATAATTGCGAGACTGTGCAACAGGTTAAGTGAAAACTCAACCATACCCCTTACCCACGGAGCGAAGAACGTTTATGGAATTAGTAATTTCAGGACTTGGATGTGTTACACCAGTTGGTGTCAATCCGAGCGAGTTATTTGAAAATTCATCAAAAAAACAATCGTTTTTTTCATCCATAATGCTTGATGGGTATACTCAGAAAGAAATTTTAGTGGGAAAACTTACCTCTCAACAACGAGACAAAATCATGAGGCAATCCACCCAGCTTGGTTTGAAAGACAAACATTCCTGGAATACACATTTAGGTATTTATTCAGCGATACAAGCATTACAAGACGCAGAAATAAACGCTGGCATGCGCATGGGGCTTGTTGTAGCAAATAACGACGGTAATTCTGATTTGCTTGAGCAATCGCTTAATACGAATTTACTGGCGCCAAACTATTGTGGTACATCACTATTAAAATCAATACGAACTGTGACAGAGTCATCTGGTTTTAGCACGCTAATATATAATACTTGCGCTTCTTTCAATGCAGCACTTGAAATTGCCGTTAATTTAATAAAACAGAATATACATGACACAGTTCTTGTGGGGGGCACGGATCTTCTAGCTAAAAAAGTATTGTATGGCTTTGACACCTTAAAAGCGCTCAGTCATCAACCATGCAAGCCATTTTGCCGCGATCGAGGACCTATTACCATTTCCGAAGGTAGTGCCTTTATTGTGTTGCAGAAGGCCGCGATAGCACGTAAACGATACTGTTCGATAGCTGGGATAAGCCGCAATTGCGATGCCGATCATCCAACAACACCCAACAAAGAATCTATACTGACCTGTCATAAAATGGCTTTAAAAAAAGCTCAATTAGATGCCCAAGACATTAACGTATTATTCGCTCACGGCACTGGCACGGTGGCAAACGACAGCATTGAGGCTGCAATAGTTAACGAGCTAAGTTATACCGCAGTGATATGCGCACCCAAGACAATACTTGGACACAACATGGCGGCCTGTGGTGCAGTAGCCACGATACTTATTGCGCTGACGTTTAAAAACAACAGAGTTCCTGCTACCTCCCTTTACTCTGATAGTCATGAATTTGATCTGAATTATGTAGGCGATACCAACGCCCATTTTCCGAAAATTGATTTCATTCAAAGTAATAGTTTTGGTTTCGGTGGAAATAACGCGATTGCCATATTTGGGACTTAACATGAATTATTTGGGGATCAGCGGTATTCCAGGATTACAAGATAGATTTAACGAAAATAACAAAATCACGGATTATCGCGACTCTCGAATTGTTCAAGGCCTTGATAGTGCCGCAGCGCTTATTGTTAATAAAGAAATTATATTTGCATCAGCTCAAGAACGTTTTTCTGGCAACAAAGGTACTGGCGAGTTTCCAATGCACGCTATCTATTCTGCATTGAACTATGGGAATATTAATATTGATGACATTACAAAGCTCGGCTGGTCATTCAATTATAGCAACACCCCTGCATCTCTCTTAGGACACTACGCAAGTTTTTATCAAGTAGACAATATTCGTCGACATTTACATCGCCTTATTCCTGGCTCGGAAAAAATAGAGATAGTGCCAATTCAGCATCACTATGCTCATGCTTTATCTGCCACAGCTGTTTCAGGATTTGAGCGCTCATTAGTTGTCGTTGCTGATGGTATGGGGGAATTAACTTCTATTTCACTCTATCAATATCAAAATCATGAACTTACAAAAATTTACGCATACCCCATTTCAAAATCAATCGGTATTTTCTACTCTATTATTACGCGATTTTTAGGCTTTTGCTTTAATCAAGACGAATATAAAGTCATGGGAATGGCTGCCTATGGATCAGAAACCTACTTAGATAAGTTTAAAAAATTGATTTCTTTTAAAGATGGCAACCTAACAACAAACCTGAAATTTAACACTCTAGAAGATCCTTTATATCATCACTTGTTTAATGAGCTAGAAGAGTTCTTTGCCATTAAACGACCAACAAGTAGTGAGCAGCTTAATTCAAACCATTATTCACTGGCCGCTTCACTACAAAGCGCTGTGACATCTGTGATGTTAGAGCTGGTTCGCTATTGGGTAAAAAAGACAAACAACTTATATCTATGCGGCGCAGGCGGAGTTTTCCTCAATTGCCTCATGAATCAAAGAATTGCTGAAGAAATAAAACCTACGGGATTTTTCATTCAGCCTGCCGCTGGTGATGATGGTGCGGCACTCGGTGCGGCCCTCGCGGTAGCTGGCAAAGAAAACAGGCCAGTCAGTGATAAAAAATTTATCCCCTACCTAGGAAAGTCATGGAACCGGGCTGAGATAGAAAATACGCTGCAAAATACATCCTTAAATTTCAAATGGCTAGGTCAAACAGATGCCATAGAAAGAGCCGCTACCGTGCTGAATGAAGGTCATGTCATCGCCTGGTTTAATGGAAAAAGCGAGTATGGGCCAAGAGCACTGGGCAATCGATCGATATTGGCAAACCCAGGATGGCCCAATATTAAAAACCTTATTAATCAAAAAATTAAATTTCGTGAGCTATTCAGACCTTTTGCACCAGCAGTTTTAGAGGAAGATGCGACCAAATATTTTTACTTTGAAAAAACTGAATTATGCTATTATATGCTTCAAATAGCGACTGTTATTCCTCATAAAGCAGTAGAAATCAGTGGCATTGTACATGCAGATGGGACCGCACGTATTCAGTTGGTCACTGCTAGCATCAACGCTGTCTTTCATCAATTGATCAGCACGTTCAAGAGTAAAAGTAACTTACCTTGCCTATTAAATACTTCGTTTAATACCTCGGGGCAACCATTAATAAACGACCCACAAACAGCTATTGAAACCTTTAATAGAACTGAGTTGGACTATTTATTTATTGAAGGATTTGTTGTATGGAAATGACGGATGCAAGTAGAAAAGTACTAAACATCTTTGAATCAGTAACTTCTAACACTGGTTTGACAGGCGAGATGAAACTAAAAGAAATCATTCAAGACTCCCTTTCTCTGATGAAAATCATTGTTGCGATTGAGAATGAATTCAATATATTTCTCGATGATATTGATTTTATCGCATTATATAATTTGGATATTCAAGGATTTATTCATTATGCAAAAATTAGATAATGTGCTAGTTGATGACAAAGGTGAGATTTCACTGCTCAATACTCATGGCTACACTAGCCTACAGTTATCTGGCCAGCACGCTCATGGCATGGTTGAACTTGATCAGAAGCTCTGTGCTCTGCTTAAAAAAAAGTTTGATTTTGAATTTGTAACTGCTGGTAATACATTAACGGCTTCAAATATCGCCAAAACCAGCTTTTTTGAGAATTTACCCTCAAAACCATTCTATATTGATCCCGGTGATACAGTCTCTGCGCGGAGACATCTACTGAATCCCTCTGTCTGTTATCATTGTTTTGATTATTACAGCAGAAAATACCAGAAAAGTACGCAACTTCTATGTTCTGTGGCCAAATGTTTTCGCAATGAAGAGAGCAGTAGATTTGATCCTTACCGGCTATGTGAATTTACTATGCGTGAATTTGTTGTGATTGGCGAACCAAAACAAGTGAACGGGATAGGTACGAATATTTTTAATTGTGTTACCGAATTTATCAATAACCTAGTTCCTGTTAAAAGCGTGAATGCCTGCGATTCATTTATGGGTGGAAATGTTGAGGTTTTAAAAAAGGTACAAAAAGCACTGGCGTTGAAACAAGAACTGGTTTTTCAAACAAACCTTGGACCAGTTTCTACTGCATCAGTCAATTGGCATAAAAAAACAATGGCATCGAAATATATTCAACGCGAAGAGATAGAGTCATGTTGCATCGCTATAGGCCTTGAGAGACTCTATTTAGGCACATTAAGATATGCTCATTAAGCAAAAAAACTGCCTCGCAGCTAATTTATGCCCAGTGATAGTTAAACAGCAAGTGTCACTCGAAGCATTATTTTGGGCTCTTGTTGATATTGATGATATCAACTATGAAAAATATACCATGGATTGGGTACCCTGTTATTTGACTGAACTAGGTATTTACCAGGATACTCTCTGGTCATCATTTCAAGTGTTTAACTTGAATGATCTACAACAACAATTCATTGATAAACCGCAAGGCCTGCATTTAATTGTCGTGCCAATAAAAAATGTTGCCTACCGACATGACTTAGGAAACCTAACATACCAGCAGAGTACACGACATGCCTTACTCATCCACCACACAGAACCTCTCTTGTTAGAGGACCTAACAATCGGAGTAACTGGTGAGGCCTACCCTGCAACATCTTTGCTTGAAAATCAGTTTATTTTTCCCTTCACTTACTGGAAATTTGACAGCGTTACTTTTGTGAATCACCTTTTTTCGATAGACTTACAACAAAAAACAAATGCGTATGCTCGCCAATTGATAAACAGAGCTATTCAAACACGAGCGCTTAAACACCAACTGATCATGAATGCAGTACAAAAAAACGATTTAAAAATGCTAGCTTGTGCCAATTTATATGAAGAAAGTTATTATTACAGAATTTTTTTCATATCTCAGCAACCAACTGGATCAGACTTATATGCACATCATGAACAATACAAACATTTACTCTCGCAATTTAAAGGGCAATTTCTTCGCATGCAGAACTGTAGCTCTTCTAGTGAGATGCAGCACTTACAAAATAAAGCAGGCGGCTACATCAATCAGCTAAGTGAGTTAGACCATGAGTTTTATCAAACATTCACCAAATACATTAAATGGTAAGTGGTCAACCTACTTAAACCTCTATCAAACAAGCTTCCCGCTGATGGTCAGTATGTCCGGTGGCATGATCATGATGCTGGTCGATCGATTAACATTGGCGCATTACTCCGAATTAACACTGGCAGCCTCAGGCCCAGCAATATTCACTTTAATGACATTTATTATGTTTTTTACAGGCGCTGCGTCCATCTCTCGAAGCTTTATTGCCCAAGCCTATGGCGGTGGTAAAAACCACCGACTAATGGGCTGCACTGGTTTAATTTATTCTTTGCTACTAGCAAGTGTTTTGCTTGCTTTATATCCGTTACTTTTGTATTTACCCAAGCTTAGTGGTCTGCCACAAGAGATTATTCTTCTTGAAAAAACGTATTTTCGTGTCGGTATTTTTTATGGCGCACTAATGGTCATTAATACAGGGTTTATCAGTTATTTTAATGGATTATTAAGAACTCGTAGTGTGATGAAAATCTCTCTCTTGGGCCAACTGATTAACGCTATATTGACTCCCGCTTTGGTTTTCGGGTTTAGACCATTCCCTGAGCTGGGGATGGTAGGTAGTGCTTTAGGGACGTTGATTGCTGAAATCGTCATGCTTATTATTTTCGCAATAACACTTTATCGCTTCGGTGAACTCAATTTTAAATATTTTCGACTCAAACAAGCAGATTTTAGGGCAATGTTTCATCGCGGCATTCCAGCAGGATTAACTACTTGTCTCGACGAGGCAGCAAATACAGCTTTTATTTGGGTAGTTGGTGCACTAGGCATTCAGGCTTTATCGTCATTAAGCGCTCTAATAGCCATCAATTATATTATGATTATTCCAATTATTGGCCTGGCAACAGGCGTTAGCACCTTTGTTGCAAATAAATTAGGCGCAAATGAATTTCACAATGTTAAAATTTATTTAAATACGGGCTTCACACTGGGGATTTTTTATGTGATTATCGCCAGCGTCATGGTTTTATTTTTATGGCAGCCTATTCTAAAATCAGCCAATTTTAAAGTGGATTCAGAGACATTTATTTTGGCTAAATACGCCATGTTTGTATTGTGGACTTACCCGCTTGCTTTTGTTTTTACGATGATTGGCGCATCGGTACTACACGCTTTCGGAGAAACACGCTTCAGCTTTATTGTCCGTGCATTAATCACAGGGGTACTCAGCATACCGGTATTGTGGCTCATTGTTAACAAAGCAGGTATGTCGCCAATTATTCTAGCCATATGCTGGTCATATGGTAGTTTTATAGAAATTTTAATTGGCATTATCTATTTGAAAAAGATAAAAACCAACATTAAAAATAAAATCAACAGGATCAGTCCTGTTGGATGCAATGGAGAGAGGCAGTTGTGAAACCGTATATTAACTGCTTTACAGGTGCAATTGTTCACACCCTTGATAATCCAAACATTCAAGAGTCAAGCTTGATGTTGCTGGGTAAGGGATATCTTTTGATAAGTGGTTATGATGAGTATGGCCTACCTGAAATTACGTTTCCCGTACAAGTATGTGGGGAAACCGCACTTAAAGATCTGTGCATTAAATTCAGCCATTACTCATTGACAAGCAATCTCAATTTCGATGACTTACAGGCACTTTGCGAAAGATATATTCATGGTGTAATAGCATGGACTAATTCGGCCCATTTGTCGTATTCATCTTTGTATTCTATCAATCTTGGTTATTTGCATTCCATCGTTATTAAAAAAGTAGCAAACGAGAAAATTCATGTATTTGATCCGCTTGTTGTGGATATCCCTCCTTACTCCACTTGCGGTGAATTATCACTCGAAAATGCAAAAATGGCACTGACTAACATTGTTAAAACGGATACAGCTAATCTTATGGGAAAGTTATTACTCGTTGAGCCTGCACCCCGACTCTATTTAAATGAGAACAAAAAACTACAAAGTCTTATAAAATTAGCCAATAATTTTTTTCAAAATGACATTTATCTTGATGCAATTAAACACTACATTAAAATCAATGAAGAGGCCTATGCCAAAGCAGATGACGAACTGAAAAAAACACTTTCTCGGCGTATTTTTGATCATGCACAGGTACTCTATATTATTCCGTTATTACAAATGATGAGATTTGAAACCACATCTCTCAAACTACAAGAGTTATTGGAGGAAGAAATAACGGAATGGAAATCCGTGGCGATGATGGCACTAAAGAATAGTAAAATTTTAAGTGACAGGGTATTTAATAAAATAATTTTGACTTTAAACAAATGCGCTCAAATGCGTTATGAATATTGGGACTGGATACTAAATGAAAATTCTCATAATAGGCGCTGATAGCGCACTTTCTCAGTCTATGGTAACCCATTTGGATAACCAAAAAGTTGCTTATGTTGCAACTTCTCGCCGTGTAGATTCAAAACATTATTACCTAGATGTAAATAATCAACAAGAAAGTGCTAGTTTGATCAAGATAATTTTGCACGAACACTCTGACATTAGCCATCTAATATACACCCCTGCCATTTCTGCTGATGGCATAACGCATCGAATGACGCATGAAAAATGGACACAAGTTTTCTCTACCAATCTATTTGGCGCAGTGAATATCGTTAATACTATAATTCCCCATTTTATGAAAAAAAAAGCAGGGCATATCCAGCTTATTGCATCCTCCGCATCAGACAAGCCAGAGCTCTACTCGGCCGCCTATTCTGCGAGTAAGAGCGCACTCGTCTCTTTTGCAAAAAGTATTGCCCAGGAATATGCACGACATGGGATCATCTGTTACGCATTTAGCCCGGGGTTCTTTAGCGCTGGCATGATAGGCGATGAAAAACGAATTCAACAGATCGAAAGTCGCATACCAAATGGCAAAATTGCAAGCAAAGAAGATGTGTCACAGTTTGCTATACAACTTCTTAATGCAGCGCATTATATTAACGGGTCAAATATAGTTTTTAACGGAGGAATGTAGTTTATGTGTGAAGTCGCTACAGCAGTGGATTCTTTGCTAGAATATTATAATCAGATAAAACATGGAAACGTTAATCAAGTCGCCGAGAAACTGTATAATTTGAGGATTACATCACGAGAAGCCCCCTCCTCTCTTCCTTGGTTAAATAATTTGTTAAGAGATCGCCTTCATAAACATGACCATCATATAAATCCCATGTACATCGACTTACTTGCTAACCGATTAGATAAACAACGACTAGAAGCTTTTATTTCAGAATATTATTGGGGCTCTGGGTATGGTTTTCAAAGAGAAGTAATTAATCTTGTTTACAAAACCACCGACGATGAATCATTTAAAGAGTATCTAAAACTTATTCTAATAGAGGAGCAAAAACCAAGACCACATTACATGATTTTTCAAGAAGTGATCACAGCCCTTGGATTTCAATTGAAGCAACGCAAACCTATCTCTTTAAAATTTGTACAAAATCAACATGAAGGCTACTCTAGCAATGTATATCATGCCTTCGGATATGCTTTAGGAATAGAGGTCGAGGCCGATTATCAAATTTCATTACTCGCTTGCGCTTTAAGTAATTTATATCCTGATGAGATTTCTACTCATGAATATTTTGAAATTCATATCGATACAAGCGGTGAAGAAATGCACGCGAAAGAAACCTGTCTGTCGATAGAAAAACTCATTCAATCAGAACAAGATATCCAAACAGTCATTTTTGGATTTGATACAGCCATACGAGACACTGGGACGTTTCTGCATGAAATCAGAGAAACACTGCAATGAAAATTTTACTTATTGGCAATGAATCAGGCTGCCCTGATTTTATTAAATATGCCAATGATCGCGGCCTAACACTCACTGTTGTCTCTGAGAAAGAATGGCTCAGCGCTCTAACATTAGATCTAACGGATTACCATGAGATCTTATCGTTTTCTGATACCGGACAGATATTAGTTGAGCGGATTAAAAAACATGGGAACATCATCGGTCGTGGCGAAGATCTCATTGGCAGATTAACAAATAAAAAACGTTTGCGTGAAGAAAAAAACCTTTCTCATTTATTTTCACAGTATGTCATATTCTCAGCGACAGACTGTATTGAATCATGCGAACAGCTATATCAGAGAAAAAATTTGTGTTTCCCTCTGATTGTTAAACCAGCTAGTGGTTTTTATAGCGCTGGTGTGAGCCGTGTTGATGAAGCAGCAGGACTTCCAAGAGCAATCAGTCTTGCACGTCGAATTAATAATCAAATTAACGGTACAAAAGGTGATGTAATCATTGAAGAATATTTAACAGGAAAAGAGGTTGCGATAGATGGCATTATTCATGAAGGAATTATTTATCCGCTCATTTACCATACGAAATACCCAAAATTAAAGGGCCCATTTTTCCATGAAGAAGCCTATATCTCAAAAACAGTTCAACAAGATTTTCCCGAGATGCAGCCATTGAAACAATTTATAGCAGCGCTTGAGTTGAAATCAGGCCCTTTCCATATCGAAATGCGTCAATGTAATCAAGAAAAATGGTACTTACTCGAGTGCGCGCCTCGATTCTCAGGGATGGGGCTATCCACTAATATTCCATTCTTTAGTCTAACAGGTCAACATGCCTATGATTTTTTACTCTGGCCTCATTTGATGAGTACTCAACGTTGGCGCTACGATAACGGCCATGTTCTTGAATTTGATTTTGCAGTGAAATATAGTGCTCCCCTCACTGGCATTGATACTGTGGTAGCCAAAATTCGTGCCTTATCTCATTGTGTTTTTTTTCAATATGCAAATAATGGTGATATTGTTCTAGCACCACCCAATAACTTAAATGCATTTTTAACTGTTTTTTGCCATGTTACAACATTCATAGAAGCTATTAGCCTCTATCAACTTTTAAAAACATTTGAAAACGAACTATATTGCAACCTTAGCAAAACTGCATAAATGGAGTAAAACAATGAATGCTCCCGAACATTATATACCACTAGATGTTAGTTCTCCGTTACGAGCCTGCAAAAATGTTGATTCCCCTCCCCTGTGGATTGATCGTAGTGAAGGAGAATACTTAATTGATCAGGATGGCAACAAATATATAGACTTTATGTATGCTTTTGGCCCATTGATACTTGGTTATAATCACCCTGAGATTTGTAAAGCAATTAAAGCGCAGGTTGACAAAGGAATTTTATTCGGTACGGCTAGTAAAATCGAACATAAACTTGCAAGCTTAATTGTTCACTCCACTGAATCTATTGAAAGAATCCGTTTTGTAAATAGTGGAACAGAAGCGGTAATGAGCGCTGTGCGACTCGCAAGAGCTTATACACGACGTACAAAAGTTATGACTTTCATTGGTGGTTATCACGGACACTCTGATTTGTTTATTAAAGGCGAACCTGTAAGCGCTGGTCTTGACCCTGCGATACGCAATGCTGTTAGTCAATGTGAATATAACAATCTGGATAGGATTGAAAAACAATTAGTATCACAAGAATTTTCATGCGTCATAATTGAACCCATTGCTTGCAATATGTCGTTAATTTTACCCGAAGATAATTTTCTATCTGAGTTGCGTCGCTTATGCGATAAGACCAAGACAGTCTTGATTTTTGATGAAGTCATTTCAGGTTTTCGCTTCGGGTTTGGCTCAGTTGCCAATCAATTGGGAATTCATGCCGATCTCTATACATTCGGTAAAATCATTGGTGGTGGCACTCCGATTGGTGCTCTCGCAGGATCGAAATGTTATTTTAATTTACTTGCGATGGAGCAAGTCCTTCAAGGCGGAACATTTTCCGGAAATCCGCTCTCAATGGCTGCAGGTGTTGCAACACTTGAAATACTGCAAGACATCAAGATATACCAATCTTTGGATAAAAAAGGCTTGTATTTGGATAAATTGCATAGAGATAGCTCTTTCTTGACTAGGTTACAGCTGGTTCGCTTTCATAGTACATTTTCTTTTCAATTTCGCTCAACACCAGCAAGAAACTATCAAGAAGCATCTTCAACAGGATATGATGAATATGGCTATATTTATCGAGCATGTCGTAACGCAGGCATCCATCTAACTCCAGATTTGCTTGAGCCTATTCACTTATCTGTCGCTACAAGCGAAGCATCTATTAAAAAACTTATCTCTACTGTGGAGCTGGCATTAAATGAGTTTGATCAATCTCATCAAAGAAGTAAACTTACAACGACATCTCAAAATCGTGAGCTGTCAACAAGTAGTTAACACAGGGGACTGTAATTGGGACTGCTGTATTTATACAAACTCCTATTGTCTTATGCTTCCCGGGGAATATGAGGCCGCAAAAGCCTTGGGATATCGTGTTGATGGTTATGATATTGTGGATAATAATTATTTTGGCGGAAAAAAAGTAGTACCAACAACCAAAAAATGTTGTGTTGGCCCTGAGATGCCCGCGAACCATTACAAGACACTTGATTGCTGGTTTTATCCGGTATGGCCACGGCTAAAACAAGAAAAAATCCAAATGGTTGTAGGTAAACTGTGCCCCTTGCGGAAATTCGCAATCACAGAGATTAAAGAGCAGGCTCTCACAATTGAGCGTTATGCAAAGATTCTGATAGTTGATCCTGAAATAAAACACTTTCTCATACACGCTAAAATGCTTGGATATGAGCAATTGGAGTATAAACAATGAAAATAGAAGAATTAATCAATCTGGTTAATGCAACCTTACCCGAAGAAATTACAATCTCCGCTGAAACAGATCTAGTGGATGATCTCGGCTTTGATTCGCTTAAATATATTGATTTAGTAGTGATGCTGGAAAATGAATATGGCATCATCATTGCAGAAGAAAAACTTTCAAAGATAAGAACAATCAAGCATTTGCATGAGGCATGTCTAGAATTAGCATGAAAATAAGAGTATGCAAGATTGATTTTACAACAGTACCAATTAATGAGTTAAACAAAGCACTTGCCTTTTATTATGGTAAATCTGCGTATATGACAGATGAAGATGGGGGGACATTATGCTCTGATGTCGACATCGACGATAGTGTCATTAACCATTTAACGATGCTGACTAAGTCATTCCACTCAAATAATAAGATTATTGATAAAGTATTAACGCAAAATGAGCATCCCTGTTGTCAAATGCATAGTCTTTCAAGCACTGATATTGAATTGGAAAATAACACTCTGATATTTGATAATTATTCAATTGAATGCATGCACTTGCTTAAGCTGATTTACACCCAGATGGCTGATCATAGCTTTTCTACGTGTCATGTTTCTGTACCTAATTTGATAGAAACTACACATTTACAAACAGCAGGCTATTTTGAAAAATTCCCAACTCAAGCTATGCTCAGCGCAACGTTACCGCTGGATCCTGCTCGAGTAAAAGATTTTATCGGGATACAGCAAGAAAATCAGTTACAAGCTTTAGAACTTTTAACAGATAAAAAATATGCGCTTAATCCCGTCGCTTGCTACCATGTATATAGTAATTTTTCAAAATTATACAATAAATATCAGAAACATCGATTCACCATTGAGGGTAAAGCGCATCGTTATGAAGGAAAAAATAGTGAAAATGGTCGGCTAATTGAATTTAATATGGCAGAAATTGTATTCATGGAAAATGAATCTAACCAAATACAAACGAACGATTTGATACAATTTTACAAAAAATTTTTTCTGATGCTCAATCTACCTATTGAGTTTAAAACAAGTAGTGATGCTTTTTTTACTGTCGACGCTAGGCTCTATGCACAGTTGCAAGAACGAACCGCGTCGAAAATAGAATTGATCTGTAACCTAGATAATAAGACTCTTGCTATTGGATCTATCAACACACACCATGATTTTTTTAGTAAGCGCTTTAACCTAACAAATAGATACGGCGTGATTTCAACCAAATGCACAGGTATTGGTATAGAGCGGTTACTCATAGCCCTATACTCTTATCACTCCAATAACGTTAAGGAATTATTGATTCATGCATATTCAAGCCTCAATAAATAATATCCATCTAACAGAAGAACCTAGTGTTTTGGCAGCACAATGCAAAAGTAAATTTAAAGATACATTTACCAAAGCTGTCGAAGTATTTGTTAATCAAGTTTTGAGTGACAAACCTTCTAGTGAAGACTCCTTTATTCTATCTACGAGCATTGGGAATTCTGAGAATATTGTGAAATTAATCAATGAATATCGTAGTAATAAATTTGTCTCAGCCCAACTTTTTCCAGAAGCAACCATGAGCAGCGCCTCAGTTAATATTAATAGGTTATTTGGCCTCAAAGGCGGCAACATTACCGCCAATCCCAACTTAGTACTGAACGACGCAATTTTAATGGGCCTGTTAGATTCTGCATGTAATATGCGAGCCACACACTTAATTTATGGAGAAGTAAATGATTTCACTGGGGATCTAAAAACACACAATTACTTAATCTATATAAAAATAATCCATGTAAACACCGGCTCGTATATTAACTTGCGTGGTAGCAAGCAAACTATTAATCCCATGGAATATGATGATTTATCAATTCAATTAAAAACTATGATGAGCCCTAAACTATATCAATTGACAACAATATCTAATACGCGAGGAGAAGTAGCCAATGTTTATCTTAAAAGACAATTGGCTCACGCCTGACTCTACCCATGTTATTTTTGATTTCCACTTGCCAGGATATCCAGTAGTACCTGGTGCAATAAGTGCTGGTCTTATCCATCAAACCTATTGTGAGGAATTCAATCATGCTGACTCCGATATTGACATCGTATTCCAACAACCTATCACAAGCGATGCTAGACTGAAACTATCAATCAGTTCTAATTTATCTGAGTTGATTGATTCTAATGGCAAAACTTCAGTAAGACTTCTCCCGACAACATCCATTAAGAAACCTAATATAATACTGTTGTCTAACTTTAAAAAACTAGCTTCAAGGATAACACGACCACCTGAGTTAATATTTCATCACGAATTTATCAGCAATGAAAATCTAGCTGAATGCAGCATTCACTATGAAAACCTACTGCTTAGCAGACCCTATTTATCTTCTCTCAAGTACGCAAGCTATTTTATAGTTTTAGAAACCATGGGTAACTTAGCCATGGAGTTATGCGCCATTAACACTCAAGAAGTATTTCTATTTCACTCTTTTAAAGGGGTTTGGTTTGACTGGCTTAGCATTACGGGTGAGATAACTATCACTACTTCCGCACGACGTATCAATACTAGGATTATTCAGTGGTCATCTCAAGTCAAAAACAAAAACCACGAACTTGTAGGCTACGTTAATATGGGCCTGAATATATTGAATCTACCCACGCGATCGATTATGTTCTAGCTTCTGCAAAACAAGAAATCCAGAAAACTTTATATTATGCGGAGTGTAGCTCAGTTTGGTAGAGCACTGCCTTCGGGAGGCAGGGGCCGGAGGTTCGAATCCTCTCACTCCGACCATGCTACCTACTCGGCCCCTTAGGAGAAGCATCGCTAGAACTGCTAGAACTCTCTCCTGAACTTTGCAGTGGCGACGAGGGCATCGATGGGGGAGGTGACGACTCTTTCAGAAGTTCCGCTTCTTCTATTTCATCGGGATCCAATAGGCGCTTCTTCGGCGGTGTCTTCGGTGGTGTCTCTTGTTGTTCCGCAGATTTTGCTCCCTCAGGATCTGTTAATAGCTGATATGCAGAAGATTGCTCAGTCCTTGCTTTAGTATCGGATTCTCCCGTAGATTCTTGCTGACCTTCTAATAAATACGCAGATTTAGGATCTTGTTTTTTTATAACCGCTATCACTCCTTGAACCTGAGTCTTAGCAACCAAAGGAAATGTCTTTAATAATCTAGCAGCAACATCAAAAAATGTTCCTTGTCCTTCTGCTTTCTGTTCCTCTTTTTTCTGTCGCCTAGTATCTTCAAACGGTATAGTCTTCTCATCATCTTCATCACCTCGGAGCATTCTTACTGCCTGTGCATTTTCGCTGGCTGGGACTGCTTCTACCTTTAATGAATCATGACGAGCAAGCGTTATTGATGCTGCTTGCTGTTGCGACGACTGATCAACACCCGCACTACTTGATGACAGGCGAACTTGTTCTTGCGCTTGCTGTTCTCGTTGCTCCTGTGACTGAGCGCTTGCGCTTGCCACTGGTGATTGCGGCGCAAGAAATTCAGCAAGATCCGCTGAATGAGGCCCCAGCGCCCGCACAACCCTTTGTTGATTTTCTTCTTCTTCGCGATCTTGCTCTCGCTGTTGATCTTGCTGTTCTTCTTGTTGCGGTTGCAACGGTGGTTGCGGCGGTTGATCTTGCTGTTCTTCTTGCTGCTCTCCTTGAATTTGAGCTCGCTGATCTTGTTCTTCATGGTGTTCTTCTTGGTGCTCTCCTTGGTTTTCTTCTTCGCGACCTTGCACTTGCTGTTCTTCCTGATCTTCTTCTTCGCGATCTTGCGCTCGTTCTCCTTGCTGCTCCTGTTGTTGCTCACCATTAGAAGGGGGTGACGGTGGTGTTAGCGACTGAGCTGCAGTTAGTGGTGGTGACGCTGATTGCTGAGCTTGCTGTTGCTGCAACGTATCAGGTTGTAAAAAATCATCCAAAGCCGCCGGGTTGCTTTCTAGCGCGGACACAACTCCTTTCCTTTCTCCTGCCTCCTCTTTCTCCTGAATCACCTCCAGCAACAGTTTTCTTAAATCCTCGCCTTGTGTCCCTTTCTCGAGTTTTTCTAAAACCTCCCTATTCAATAACCACGCATCTTCCTGATCGAAGCAGCCTTTCTTATATAACACCTCTATCATTTCTATTTTTGCATTGATTGTTAACGCGTTGTTGCCCATCCAGGCTTCGATTCGTGAATCATGTTCCTTAATCTCACCCATCAATACTTTTGCAGCACCCAAAACATTAAAAACTTCAACATATCCTTGTTCGCCTGACAAAGCTTTCCTTAAATAATTGTCATACTCATTTTCATAACTTCCTGGAAGATTTTCTAACCCGGGAACAAATCTATTTTTAAACTTCCCTCTCAACGCCAAAAGCACATAAAATTTTTGATCCGCAGAAAGTAATTTAAATAATTTTTCTTTGTTTCTCGTAACATCTGCTCTTGCTCCCTGCGAATACTCATCCAAAAATATAGGAATAACCGCAGCACTCCCTAATTTTTGGATAACATCTTTTTGAACACTGAGATCAATCCCGGTTAAAATAGAAAATATTTTTTCTGGTCTGTTCCGCAAAGTACAAATTAATCCAGCCGCAACAGAACTCCCAAGATCTTTATCTATGCCTAACAACTCGTTTACAGCAGAAATTCGCTTTTGAAGAGATGAGGCAAACCGCCCTAATTCTCCGCTGTTTTCCTCGATCAATTTTAAAACTGTCGCTTTATTTTCTGATGATAAGGTTGAAGGAAACGAGGTGATTTTCTTTTTCTTTTCAATAAAATCAGTAACGTCACGCGATATATTATCTAAGCCTAAGTGAGCCGATGTTAATGAAAACATCGTTTCTTTCAAGAAAGCATCGGGCTTGGACTCCTCTAATTTATCCCACTTATCCACTTGTTCATTCAAACGAAAGCGCGGTTTTAAATCAACACTCAGCTGTTCAGAAAAATTAGCTTTACGATTTGGGTCTTGGAGTTTCTCGTGAAGCACGCCCGCCATTTTCAAAGCCAACAAAGGATCTATTAAAGGCGGCGAGAACGTTTGAGACTCATTCAAAACAAATAAACGCTCGGGGAAAGGCAGCGCCAATAAACATTGAATTTTTTGATCAAACGATAATGCTTCTGAATCCAATAATTTTGCCCGCTGCATGAAATTCATGGCATTAAAGACGGCATACATCTTTTTCTTCTCGTTCTCCTTTTGTAACAGAGACGAAAATATATCAGGCCTTGTACTCAGAAAAAAATCAAATCCGACAGATGAAACAGAAGAACGGCTTGTCTCACGACCCGCAGCTTCTGATTTTATTCTTCGTTCACTTCTTGGTATGATTTTTTTTGTATTTTCATAACTTTTTTTTGCTTTTTGAGCTTCACTACTTGACGGCCTATAACCCACTATATTTTTTGAATTAATCCCCAATACCGCTGCGTCTTGATACGCATAGGATTGAAGTTTTTCTGGAAAATGATTGATGTACACACTTGTTTGCGGATGTGATTTTACATACGCAGCAACATCCGCAAGGACCGTGCTCACCTCTCCTTTGCTTGCAAGCGCTTCTTTCGGTTTGGAATAGGAATCAACATAAGGTTTAATGTTTTCGCCTGGCTTATTATCATCTTTCGAAGAAAGCACTTTCCACCCATCTTCTTTAGGCTTCAACCAGCGTTCGTGCTTTTCACTCACGGTCGGTTGAGGAATTTGCCTATTTCTATAAAACTCTAGTTGTTCTGTAAAATGATTCTTTACAACCGTCTTTATTTCTTTTTTAATTTCTCTAACAGCAGACCTCTTCTCCTCCTCCTGACGAAAAAAATTATCTAAACTATGGAGGCACGACTCTTGCCATTTTTGCAAAGCAGAAACAATATCAAAATTTTTATTTCTGCTTTTTTCACGAAGCAACCACCGCTCGTACTCCTCGTACTGCTCTAAGAAGGGATTGTAAGTTTCCATGATCCGCGCCAAAGATTGGTACAACGCCTCTTTTTCTTTAGAGGCAAAGCATCCGCTGATTCTTTCATAATTCGCTTGTTTTTCTTTTTGTTTTTCATCTAGTTGAGCTCTTAAGGTCTCCCTCTGATCTTGAACATTTGTCGTACCAATAAGCTGCAATAACCGATCTTCTTCTTTTTTTGTTTCCTGATATCGCACTATCAAAGCTTTAGTCTCCTGCTCATCAGGCAGCGTGATTTTCTGAATTTCATCAACAATACTGTCCATTCCTTTTTTTCTTAATTCCGCTAAGGTTCTCATATTCCTCTCCTATAACTATGGCTTGTTGATGCCACAGGGCTGGCATTTTCAGATTGCGACTCTAACTGCAAAAGTATACTGCTGCATGTTGTGTAAACCTCGCTTCCTTGATCGTGGCAGCGCATCATCTCTTGCAATACCTCTCTCATTTCTTTTCTCGTTTCTTCAGATAATTTTTCATTTCCAAAAAGTGCAGGAATGCGAAGACGTTCGTTTTTTGAATCCATCACAACAAGGCTTGGCATTAATTGTCTAACCGCACCCTTCTCATTTAAGATTTCGATATTCTCATCCTCTTCCAACATTTTTCTTAAATACTTTTCTTCTTTTAATGTCACAGGCAGGCGCAATTTTTTTTCTGGAGACAAGTTTTCAAAAGGAGTTTGAGAAAGAAGCGCCGTGGCATTTTTTTCAATTGCTTTTTGATAAGACCTATTTGCCTTGGCACTTTCTCCTGCTGAAGGAATATATCCAACTATCCTACTAGGATTTATCCCAAGTTCCGCTGCTTCCAAATACGCAGACGCACGGTATGTTCTCTTAAAACCGCTTAAAATTAATTTTTCTTTTTCAGGATTTGTTTTAAAAAATTCAGCTATCTTTTTCAGCACGCCCGTAACAGCCGCTCTGGAATCAAGCTTATGTTCTGGAGCAGGTCCTTTGACATAAGATGCTATGTCTTCACTAAGAATACATTTTTTTGGATCACCCGATCTTGGCATGCAAGCAACCTCAACCCTTTCACTTACTCATCGTATCTAAATTATAGTGAAGCTAGATTAAGGAAATCTGAAATTTTTGCCCCAATAGCGTTTCACGCTTACAGCGCTGAAATCTGTTTTTATCATTACCCAGTCTTGCAAGCAGCGAAGCTCGCTTTAGACTGGGCTAAACTTCGTTGCCAGGCTTTCGGCCTGAAAACATGAAAATTTTATCAAAATTATAGCGTTTCGCGCTTACAGCGCTTGTGATTTACGGGGAATTCGATACCTAGGGTTACGTTGTGCTTCGCACAACTCACCCTGGGCTAAGCGCGCTTGCGCGCTGTAAGCGCGAAACTCGCGTTTTCAACTGCGAGGGGGATATACCAACAGATTTCAGAATATGAAAATTAACTTAAGACCCACTCACCGTTCTTTTTAATTTCGGCATACATTGCATCCGGTGCTAAATCAATTTCACCGGGCCACGTCACCGCACCATACTCAAGACCCACTTGATTAAATAACACAGGATTTTTGAGCACAGCAAACACACCGGCTGTTTCACTGAGTACTAATTTAGACATATCAACAATACCTTGCGTTCCATCAAGAAAGGTGACTTGCAGACGATAACCTTCTAAAGGAGAAACAGTTGCAACACGCCAAAGCATATTTACTCCTTAGAAATACACCCCTAGCTGCGCTGTCACCGTTTGGCTGGTATGACCCAAATCACTTCCTGTGTTTACCGCCAAACCGCCACCGCCGGAGGCATAATCACTGGCCTCGTAATTGATATCATGACGAAATTCAATGGTTGCAATCGTGCTTTGCCAAGCTGCCATGCTGTAAACAGCTCTGTACGTTTGTTTGGGGATCAATAAAGCAAGCGCTTCACTTGAATTGCCATATCCCACCGCCACCGCACTGGGATGCGAATACGTCATAAAACTGTAAGACCCTTCAATATTTAAAGCCCCCGGGCGCGCACTACGACCGTTAAAAGACATGTCCGTCGACGCGAAAGAACGGATCGAATCAACATACTCCGCCCTCAAATTATATTTATCTATCGCAATATTACCGCGTATATCCACAGCAGGAACACGGTGCGCTAAATTTTCTGTTGCGCTTGATCCGCCAAATCCTGTGAAACCTGACGTCTGCCCGTTATCTTGCATACCTAACGAATCTGCAATGTTTGCAATATATCCCACACCCACATCTGTTTTTACCTTACCAAAATCTTTTGCAAGACCTGCATTCACACCCACTTGATTAATATGCCCCAATGTACCACCTGAACCACTGTCTCCTTTGAAGGTAAACACTGAGCCATAAGGCCCTTGTGGCCCTGGGCTATACCCTATCAACACAGCACGCTCTAACATCTCCCCCACCGACGCGGTTAACGGCGTACTCAACATATTGCTGGCGTACAATCCAAACGGAACATAAAACTGACCTATCGTGCCATACGCCGGCGCTTTATTTAAATTACCAATACTCAAAAATCCTTTAGTCAACACAACGCGCGAATTGGTAACACGTGTGATCGGCGGGTTATTCGCCGAAGGCGCGGAACTATCATATGAGAATCCTAGAAATGAAACAGCAAAACGATTTAACACCGCCGCCATATCCAATTCTGCACCCGTTAAATTAATATCACTCGTGCGATTACCCGAATAAGGCGTGCTCGCCAAGGCTTGCGCTTCTACTTTTCCAGAAAATTGCACAAATGGATTTTTTGGATAAGGAATTTTATTGTTAAGATAAGTGTTATATAACCTTTGTTGAAATTGTAATAAACGCAAATCTTCATTTACACTCGGCAAATTCACAATTAAATGCGCGCCATTAAAATAGGTTTGCTCACCAATGTAAGGCGCACTTAGTATTGGCGTTGCACCAAAATAAAAAGCAGAAGGAATGTCGATGTGATCAACCGGTGTGTTTTCGACAGTAATCGATGTTGTTGGCGTTGGTTTTTTAGATTGAAGTTTGTGAACTTGAGAACACAGTGTATTAACTTTTTTTCGTAACTCGTATTGCTCTTTTTTGACATCGTCCACCGATGTCGTGGGCGCAGCAGGAACCGACTCTTCAGCCATCGCGCCTGGGGATAATAATGCGGCAAACATCATCATCAAAAACAATTTGATTTTCATAAAACACTCCTCGAAAGATTTTTAAATTATTTTTCTTCGTTCCTTCGAAGAATAAATTAGTCTACTGTTCTTTTCCGTGAAGCGCTTATATTAATCCATTCTACAAAAACTGAAAAGCCTATCGCGAAATAAATATAATTACGATTAATATGGAAGTGAAATCCATCTGCAATCAAGACGACGCCCACCAATAATAAAAAACAAAGCGCTAAAATTTCAATAGTAGGATGCGTTTGAATAAAACGATTCAATTTTTCTGTTGCGAACAACATCATTGTCACCGCAATGATAATCGCCAAGGCCATCACCGTGAATTCCCGCGCCATACCCACTGCTGTGATCACGCTGTCCAACGAGAAAATGATATCAAGCACCATAATTTGCAATACGACTTTAACAAGATGCGGGTAAGTTTTTCGAGAAGAACGAGGGGTATTCCCCATCACCATTTCCACTTTTCTATGAATTTCTCGAACAGCTTCCACCAATAAATACAAACCTCCTAACAATAAAACAAGATCACGCACTGAAAAATTAAGGTCTACCAACGAAAGAAGAGGTGTCGTCAAACCCACTAATTCTTTCATACACGCTAACAACATGAGGCGCGTGATCACGGCCATCCCCAAACCCCATCGACGCGCTAACCGTTGCTTGCTTGAAGGTAGCTGATTACTCATCAATGTAATAAATACTAAATTATCAATCCCCAAAACAATTTCCAAGGCTGTTAAGGTCAGCAAACTAATCCAGGTTTGATAACTCAACCACATTGAATAATTTAATAGTTCCATTTTTCTATTTCACCTGTCTTGTGACACTCACCATACCTGATAAATACTGAATTTTATCTAATACTTTATTCAATAAAGATAGACCACTCACCGACACCGTCAAGGTAATATAGGCTAGGTTATCTCGCCCCAATTTAGTTTGCACACCCAAAAGACTTATTTTTTCTAAGGCTAACACAGAAGTGATATCTCGCAATAAGCCATGACGATCATGAGCCACCACGTATAAATCCACGGGGTAACTCACCTTTTCATTTTCATACCATTTGACATCGATAAAACGTGCACGAACATCCTCTTCTAAATTTTCTGATTGCAGCACATTCATGCAATCTTTACGATGAATGGCAACACCACGTGTTTTAGTAATAAAACCAACGATAGGCTCCCCTGGCACAGGCTTACAACATTTTGCCGTGTACGTTAGAAAATTTTCAGCACCTTCAATAAAAGCCGCCTTGGACGTGACTTTTCTTGAAGGTTTTAAAACAACAAAAGCTTCCGGCATTGATTTGGGTTTTTCAATTAAATGGGTAATTTGACTTAAACGAATATCTCCATTGCCCAAAGCCGCTAACATATCTTGTCGCGATTTAAAATGTAATTGATGCGCTATCTCTTCTGGATTAATGCTCTGAATACCTAAGCGTTTTAATTCTTTTTCTAATACCGCCGCGCCTTCTTGACTATGCCTCTCAAAATCCAATTGACGAAACCAATGGTGCAGCTTCGCCCGCGCTCGAGCCGTTTTAATATAACCGGATGATGGATTAAGCCAATCTCGACTAGGGTGACTTTCTTTCGCTGTTAAGATATCAACACGCTCACCTGTGCCCAACACATGCGTCAAAGGCACCATCACCCCATTGATTTTCGCACCACGACAACGATGCCCCACATCACTGTGAATGTGATAGGCTAAATCCACAGGCGTGGCACCCACAGGCAAATCAATAATATCGCCCTTAGGTGTAAATACATAAACACGATCATTAAATAATTTCTTTTGTGCTTCGGCCGATATATTTTCGGTCTCAACTAACTCTCGCTGCCAATCTAAAACTTGTCTCAACCACGCAATTTTTTCTTCATAATCACTTCTTCTTGTCGCGCCTTCTTTATACATCCAATGCGCCGCCACACCTAGTTCAGAAACATTGTGCATCTCAATCGTCCGAATCTGCACTTCGACATTTCTTTTTTGTGGCCCCAATACCGCCGTGTGCAAAGACGCATAACCGTTTGCCTTAGGATGCGCAATGTAATCATCAAACTCTTTGGCAATCGGTTCCCACAAATGATGCACCACACTCAAAACTTGATAACATTGTTCGACAGTATCCACCAAAACTCGCACCGCACTCACATCATAGATTTCTTCATAACCCACTGATTTTCTTTTCATTTTGCGATAAATACTATAAATATGCTTTGCACGCCCAGAAATTTGAAAATGCACCACACCTTCTTTTTTTAATGTTTTATCTATAACTGAAATCACATCTTGAATATAGTTTTCACGATCAAGACGACGCGCATCCAACAACTTCGCCAATTTTTTATAAGTTTGTGGTTCAAGATAACGAAATGATAAATCTTCCAGCTCCCATTTTAACTGCCCCAAGCCCAAACGATTGGCCAAGGGCGAATAGATATCCATTACTTCATGTGCGATTTTCTGTTGCTCGACTTTATTTAAAGTGCTTGCATAACGCAACACACATAAACGTTCTGCCAATTTAATAAAAACTCCCCGCACATCTTGCACCATGACTAATAACATTTTTCTTAAATTTTCAATATGAATTTCATGGTGTTTGTGCCAAAGATTCACGCCCTCCATTTGCAATACGCCTGCCAATAAATTCGAAACACCCTTACTCACTTGTTCTGAAATATCTTCCAACCTCAAATCTGCATTACGCACTGTGTTATACAATAATGCTGTCACTAAGGTTTCAACATCTAAATTCAATTCAAATAAAATTTCCGCCATAATGACGCCTTGTTGAAAACAAGACTGTCCTTCGGACGTGAGATGATCGCCACTTGCCACTTGCGCCAAATGAAGGGCGTGACGTAAAAAACTAACTTCTTTTGCAGAACGTTTTTGCGAAAAATGCGTCAACCATTTTTCAACATCGACTTGCCCATCGTCATTATAATGCGTGGCTCGTTTAATCTTTACCATTTAAAAGATCCGCTTAAAAACGAAATAAAAAAATGAGCGCAACAAAGTTATAACGTAAAAAGGCAATTTTTAGAGGCGCCCTTTAAATACCGCGATCGACTCAACATGCCCTGTTTGAGGAAACATATCTACAATCCCTGCGCTTTCCAAACTATAACCCTGACTCACAAGATACCCTGCATCCCGCGCCAAAGTCGCAGGATTACAAGACACATACACCAAACGCTCTGCCTGTAACGACATTGACGTCAATAATTCAACGGCCCCCACACGCGGGGGGTCCAACAACACTTTATTGTAGTTCCTTTTCCAAGAAACCTCCTGCGGCAATGCCATTAAATTTTCGACAAAAAACTCAGTGTTGGAAACCTGATTTTTTTCTGCATTAAAACGGGCTCGCGCAATCATCTCTGCTGAACCTTCCACGCCCACAACAGATTGTGCCAAGCGCGCCAAAGGTAAGGTAAAATTCCCCAAGCCACAAAAAAAATCAATCACACGATCATGAGATTGGATATCTAACAACTGAACTGCGCGTAAAACCAACTGGCGATTAATGACAGGATTGATTTGTGTAAAATCCAAAGGTTTAAAAAATAATTTCAAATCAAATTCGGGCAAACAATAAAATAAATCTTCAACGTCTTCTTCATCCAAAAGACGCACGGAATCAGGCCCTGCGGCTTGCAAGTAAATTTTAATATTTTTTTCTTTAGAAAAATTTTTTAATTTTTGAAGATCATTTTCTGAAAAATTCTCTAAATGACGAATGACAATAGCAACGCATTCATCACCCACTGCGACTTCTATTTGTGGGATACAACGATAATTTCCCAAACTCATCAAAAGTGCACGCAAGCTTTCAAATTGCTGTCCTATGGCAGGATGTAATATATCGCAGCGAGAAAGATCAGCGAGGAATCGTCCTTTTTTTTCATGAAATCCAATCAATAGTTTTTGTTTTTTCTCAACAAACTTCACACCCAAGCGCGCCTTGTGACGATAGTGACGGGGCGGCCCCAACAAAGGCGACAAAATTGTTTTAGGCTCAACTTTTCCGATATGGAGCAGATTTTCTAAAAGAACGGTTTGTTTGTGTTGGATTTGTAATGCAGGGGACATATATTGCTGACTGCATCCACCGCACACACCAAAATGGGGACAAAAGGCAACAACACGGTCAGGAGAAGCATGGACAACCTCTATAACACGCCCCTCATCAAAATGACGATGTTTTCTAATGTATTCAAACGCAACCTGCTCGCCGGGCAAGCCTCCTTCTAAAAACAGCGTTTTTCCCTCAAGATGCGCAATACCACGGCCTTCATGACTTAACGAGGTAATTTCTACAATATTGTTATTTAGCAACTGTATTCATTTCCCATTTATCTAAAAATTCATTTAAATGCGATTTATTTGCTTGTCGCAAGTGGGATTTTACCACATCACATTCTTCCTCATATTGTTGTTTTGTTAATTTTCCACGAATTAACTCAAAACGTAAAAAAACAAGATAGGTATTCAACACATCGGTTTCACAATAATTTCGAATGGCTTCGACTTCTCCTTTCAAAAAACACGACCACACTTTTCCACCGTGCATTCCCATTTTGCCAGGAAATCCTAATAAAGTGGCAATATCATCTAAAGGGGCCGACGCACGCGATTGATAAGCAGACAACACATCCATCAAATCTGTATGCCGATAATGATAACGATTCAAATAATTATTATATTTAAAATTATTATCTCCTTCGCCCGCTTCCCAATAACGCACACCTGGCACACCCCGTAACAAAGCACGATAATGCAAAACAGGCAGATCAAAACCTGAACCATTCCATGAAACTAAGGTCGGTGTTAATTTTTCAAGTCCTGAAAAAAAACGCTCGATAATTTCAGCTTCGCTGCTATGTACATCTCCCAACGACCATACTTTAAATTGATTTTGATGACGTAACACAGCAGAAATACACACCACTCGCTGCAAATAAAGTCTGATAAAATCAGAATGACCTTGCGTTTCTTGTCGACGCATAAATTGCATGGCTGATGCCACCTCCGCATCAGACAAGTCCTGTAAATTATATAATTTTCGCCCCCCTTCCACATCAGGAACCGTTTCAATATCAAAAACAAAAATATTCATGGAGACACCCCTCCTGTAGGCCTAGGGGGAAGCGGCGGAGGAAGGGGACGCATACTGGGGGAGGAACTCGCTGCTGGAGCGTTCGCCGCTGGAACACTTACTGTTGAAAAACTCGCTGTTGGAGCATTCGCCGCTGATGCGGCACTCGCTGTTGCGATTTTTTCATCTGGAGATAATAAGGTGTTAATGCGTCCTATATTTACTGATTTTTTATATGCTGAAAGACGCATCTCCTCTAATTCTTTATCTCCCTCAATCAATTGATGAATTGCCATCAACTCTCTACGAATCGTCTCCTTATCACTAATAGAAAGCACAACACCATCGAACATCGTCAAAGTTTTCAATGCAATCACGGCTCTCCGTCTTAATCCTAATAATTTTTCCAATCTATTAGGCTGCAGTATTTTTGGCAGCTTATTCGCCTCTTGCGCCGCAAACCGAAACGCTGCTCGCAAAAAAGATTCTTCACTGACTTTTGTGTTCTCCGTTTTCTTTTTTTCTGCTTTATTAGCTTCTCGAATTTTCTTATTTAAATCCAAAATAAGCGTGTACACACTTATAAACACCGCACGCCATTGTTTTTCCAACTCACTCTGATTTTTTAAAAAATTTGCCAGCATTGATTTTTCTTGATTTTCAGGCTGATCTAAGCGCGCAAATTCTCGATTTAAAATAATATGTCCAAAAAACCAAGAAAGACGAGCTTGCTTTGCTTCAGAAGGATTTACCTCAGAAAACTTTACTTCAGAGGAAGGCTTTATCTCAGAAAACTTACTTATGAATGCTTCGGTTTGACAGATTCCCAAGCTCATAAGACAAGGCAAGGCTCTCAATACTGCATCGGCGGTTAACTGCAGATAATACACACACGCCACTTGGAAGCTATCCTCAAGTGTCATGACCTCACCTTCAACGTGCACAAAAGCACTCAGTGCAACATTGAAAACATCAATCCACTCTTTATTATTAAAATTCTCCTCAAGAATATCGCACTGACCTTCTTCTTGAGACGAAGGAAAAGGAAAAGGTTCTGCTGATGGCAACCTTAATTCTTTATTTTTCAATATGATAGAAGGAAATGGCGTACGCCAGGCATTACTCAATCGACCCAATGCACCTAAGCCAGTGCTTGGCGCACCACAAGCCTTGAGACATACCGCCCCATATTCTGGAAATAAATGAATATTTTGCTCGTGCCCCCCCCTCTGACACCAAACTTCAAATGTAGGCGCCTCTGTATACCCTTGCTGGGGTTGGGGTTGCGATGACGCGGGTGCAGATGTTTTTTTGGAAGGAGAAGACGGGGTTGTTTTTTCTTCGAAATCAGATAATTTCTCTGAATTTCTCTGAATAGGTTTAATATCAAAAAACCCTAAGAACTTCCCCAAGCAAGCGGCAAATGTTTCTTGCCCTGGGCATTGAATCTTCCCTTCAATTAAAGAAACCTTAGGTTGGGGTTCAGATTCATTTGTAAAAGACATAGGCTTAGGACACGCACTAAAATCAAAATCCCATGTCATTTCGATAAAACAATTTCCATCCCATTCAGCAACTTCTTTTATCGTAAAACCATAATCGGTTGCGACAATTTCATATCTCTGACGGCTCTCTTTAACTTTAGCGTCAAATCCTATTGAATCTTTTCTGCCGAATCTTGGAGGTACCAGTAAAACCTCGCTCACCAAGGACGACAACAGCACGAGCATCCCTTGCGGACCGGCGTGTAACTTTTTAATGAGGTATGCCAAAATACTTTTTTTAGTTTTTTGATCTTTAAAGTTTTTAAATAATTTGGCTTCAAAAATCTCCGACACATTTGTCGTTTCATTTATGCTGCAACTTTCTGCATTGATTTTAAGATCGAGTTGTTGAAACAAATCAGCACTTATTTGATTTTTATGTGTGAGAATATTTTCACTTTTCACGGAAAAAACAGAGACTTTATCAAATTGATTAGCTATCAAACTGTCTTTTATTCTTATCAAAGCTGCCGTTTCTTTAAAAAAGCCAAGTTTATTAAAAAACAAATACAGCCATCGGGCAAAACGCCCCATGCCTTGGTTTTTTTTCATGATATCGTTTGCTGAAAAAAACCAAATAAATCGCCTAGCTTGAGTGATATCACCTTGATCAGAAAACGCTTTTGCCGTCTCTAAATCATTGAAGAGTGTTTGTAATATTTTTAAAACAAGGTCTTTTTTTTCTTTTTTAAAGGCAGAAAGTATTTCCATTTCCGTTTTCAAAACACCCTGCAATGGAAAAACGCGCTGACAAAACTCCAGTTGATTTTCTGGTTCCATAGACACACTTTTGATTCGTTTTTTAATATTTATTAATGAGGGCGAGGTGACCTACGACCGCTCGCTTGTGAAACGTTTTCAGGTTCTTTTTCCGTAGAACTGCTCGCCTGAGGACCCCTTTTTATAAACGCTTTGATTCTTTCATAATTTACATGTTTTTTAAAGGAGTTTTCAACAAAATCCGTTAATTTTAGTTTTTTTACTAATCCGTAAAATTTATCAAAATCCTCGTATGACAGCAATCTCTCAGGCGCAGGCAGCCTATCTACTAACTCATGAAACAAATTAAGATAATTCTCAGTGAGCTCGCTTTTCGTCTTCGACAAAGAACTAACTTCAAAACATAAATCAATAAACAAATACCAGATTCCTACCAAAGCAGCTCTTTTTTCTTTCGCCTCATCCTCTTCCATCTTTAAAATAGCCATCAAATAAGGCTCCCCTGCCTCACCTGTTTTATCTAAACGAGCCAACTCTTGAACAGGAATGCATGCACAATATCTTGAGGCAGCGGAGAAGGCAGCGTCAGAACCACATAACTTTGCCATCGTAAGCAACATATATTGTGTAAGCATCGAGCTTGATGCAAAAGGCAAATGGCTTATAAAACGATCTATCTTAGCAGCGATCTCTATTTCATTATTTTTGATATACTTCTCGATATCCCTTTCGTTGATATTATCTCCTTCTATTTTAGGCAATTTATTTATAGCGATCTTTCGTTGAATTGCTTTTTTAAAAGCTTCTTTAAACTGTAACTTTCCATCCTTTTCATTAATTTCACACAACTCATGCATAGGTTGAAAAGCACATCTCATAAAGTTTCGATCAACTTCTGGATTAGGAATATATTTATTGGATCCTTCTAACTCCCCAGTAAAAGAAAAATACATCGATGGATCGCTTAAATATTCAGCCTTGTTACCAAAAATTTCTTTACACGCCTCTTCAACAGACAAAGATGACCATTCAGGCCATTTGTCAAAAGAACGGGATTCCAGGAAAAGATATTCCTGTCTGGCTCCATAGACTTCCATACACATCACCGCGTAATCTAAAAAAGTTCGATAAAAAGTACGTTCTCGAAGCCCTGTCGTTTCTTCGAATGAGATAAAAACATCTCCCGCACAACCTCTTAAATCAAAATCGATACTACTTTTCCCATACTCTAATGAAATCACAGGCTTTCCCTCTAAGCCCATACGTACAAAATCAAAATCGATCGTCGCTTCTACAAAAAGACTGCCAGCCGATCCTGCATTTTTTTTAAAATTTACTTTTCTATTTTCTTTTAGCTGAAATCCCCTATTTGTTGGTATGAATTGACAACTTGAAGCTGAGGAATCAATAACAAGCCCACTCTCCTGTGCCTTCTGTCTTTTTAAAAAATCGCGAATACCTAACATCAACGGGGATGGAATACCGCCCTCTTTTTCTAAAAAAGACAAATAATTTCTTGCCATTGCTTCTTGTTTTCCCTCCAACTTCACCTTTTCCAACAGATCTTTTGTTACAACAATCCTATCTTCCTTACCGCACTCATCAAAATAAGAAAAATGAGTCACACTGGGATTTTTAACTTCTTCTTTAAATCCTGACAAATACCGTGCAAAACCACGTTCTTGAAAAAATGTTTTTGTTTCTTCATTTTCATAAGCTATGAAAGCTTTTTTAAATTCTATCTGAGGCCGAACTTCATTATTTTCAAAGTTAAAAGAGGCGACTGTATGCAACTCAACATAGCCCGGTGCTAATACAACCTCCGTCGGACAAACTCTCAATTCTCCGCTCACCCTGAAACCCCGATTTTCAGTAAAAATTTGAATATTTTTTTTCTTTTCTACCCCTAAATCTCCTAAATTTGCATCTCTTTCTTCTTTTGAATAAGCACTATAAGAAAAATCAAGCACGCCTTCCTCTTTAAAATTTTCCATTAAATAGCGCAAAGCTTTTGCTTGATCTTGAGCAGACACCGCTTTAAGTACATATTCCCTAAAAAAATCTTTCAAGGTATTTGAATCAAATTGGAAATCGGGATTTTGTTCTAAACGTTTTTTCAAACATTCTTTTATCGACTTACCATCAATATAAATTGAATTTGCTTCTAAATACCCATTCCATTCAGCAACAATATTCTTTTTTTCATCTGCAACATCCATTCTCACATCAGCAAAGCGAGGTGCGGGCATTTGGCTTTCTATTTCTTCCAATTTAAATAATGCCGCCTGTGTTTTTGTTTTTTCAAATAAACGTAATAAGCGATAAAAAAATTGGTATAACCATTTTTTAAATCGCGTTTCTTCTTTTGTTTTTTTGAATTCATAAAACATCTCTTTTATTTTATTATGGATAGCACGCAAGTGGGTTTCTGGCTCTGGTGATTCAGGTGCGTCTGCTGATTTTCCTACAATACTTTTTATTTCATAAAGATAACCTAAAGCTTTTTGCCTTTCATCTTCTGAGAGTTTATTTTTAAAATTTAAATTTTCAATTTCTTCTTCTAAAAACTCATTTAATTTTCTAATAGCACGAACATATTCACCTCTGCGATATTCGTCGTATCGTTTGTTTTCGCTATCTATACCCATACTGCAAACCTCGATCTATTAAAATCCAGTTGTGCTTATGTTAAGTTTAGCAGCTCAAACTTAATTTTAGCTTAAGGATTGTCATGTCACCCACAAACACCACACTGCAACTCATCCAAGAAAAATCACTGCCTTTTACCCCTGAAATCGGCTTAATTTTAGGTTCTGGCTTAGGTTTATTAGCCGATTCTCTGGAAAACAAAATAATTTTTCCTTATGAAACCCTGCCTGATTTCCCAAAAAGCACGGTCGCGGGCCATTCAGGTCGTCTTGTTTTAGGGTATCTCAACCAAAAACCGGTCGCTTGTTTACAAGGACGCGTTCATCCTTATGAGGGTACGCCGCCTCAAAAAATAAAAACACTCATTCGCACGCTTAAATTATTAGGTTGTAAAATTTTAATTATCACCAATGCCACCGGCTCGCTACGCCTGGAAGTTAAGCCGGGCAGTTTGTGCATGGTCACAGACCACATTAATTTTCAAGCTTTCAATCCCCTGGTCGGCCCCAACGAAGAAGAATTTGGCCCTCGTTTTTTTGCAATGGACGATGCCTATGATGCCGTATTGCAAAATCAATTTCGAAAAACAGCAAAACGTTTAAATATCAAATTAGAAGAAGGGGTGTACTTTGGCACACTGGGACCTTCGTTTGAAACACCCGCAGAAATTCGTGCCTTTCGAATTTTAGGTGGCGACATTGTTGGTATGTCCACGATTCCAGACGTATTAGTGGCGCGTCACTGTGGTTTACGCGTGGCAGCCCTTTCTGCCATCACTAATTTAGCCGCTGGATTAAGCAATGAGAAAATTTCTCATGAAAATACTTTATATTATGGCGAGAAAACCGCTAACAGCATGCTTGAACTGATCCGAGGTTTTATTAATGACTATCATGAATAATGAAATCAGTGTTTTGTTGCAACGACACCTTGATTTAACTTGCTTGAATGAAACCGCGACAGAAAAAGACATCACACAATTATGTGAAACAGCAAAAGAAAATCATACGGCAGCTGTCTGTGTTTATCCTTTTTTTATAAACCACTGTCACGCTTTATTGAAAGACACAACAATCAAAGTTGCAACGGTTGCCAATTTCCCGCAAGGAGATTTTTCTTTGTCGACGACCTGTGATCAAATCACAAAAGCCCTCGAAGATCAGGTTGATGAAATTGATCTCGTACTTCCTTACACTTTATTTTTAAAAAATGAAATCAAAAAAGTAAAAGATTATTTAGCAACTTGCAAAAAACAATTACCGGATTTTGTAAAATTAAAAATTATTTTAGAAACGGGGGCTTTAAAAACAAAAGACGCCATTCACACCGCCAGTCTCATCGCTTTAGAGGCGGGTGCGGATTTTTTAAAAACGTCGACAGGAAAAATTGCTGTGGGCGCGACCCTTGAGGCTGCCGAGATTATTTTAAAAACAATGGCTGCTTGGCATTCCTTGGCAGGATTTAAAGTATCAGGTGGCATTAAGACGCAGCAAACGGCTTATGCTTACTATTGCTTAACAGAGCAAATTCTAGAGAAAAAACTAGACACCTCTCTTTTCCGCATTGGTGCAAGTCAGTTGTTAGCTTGAGCTGATAAAGGTATAATTCTTCAATTTTGTTAGAGGAAAACCCCATGTCGACAATCAGCCCACAAACAGCCTTAGTTTACATCATGGTCGTTGCTGCCATTGCTGATCATAAATTAAAAAAAGCAGAATTACGCATTATCACAGACATCGTGAAAATTCTTCCTATCTTCAGAGATTTCTCTACAGAGCATTTCAACACGGACTTTGATAATTGTGTTTCTATTTTAGAGCAAGAAGACGGTGTTGAAGCCGTATTAGGTTTAGTTGCAGAAGCGCTACCTCAAGCGTTGAAGCACACCGCTTATGCTCTAGCCTGTGAAGTGATTGCTGCTGACAGAACCACTGAGCTTGTTGAGCTTGAATGGCTTGCTTTACTGCGTAATCGTTTAAAGATTGAAGCCTTGAGTGCCTCGGCAATTGAAATGGCAATTCGCGCTCGCTATGCTGATCACCCTGCCGCTCATACGGTTTAACCTTCTTTTCTTAAGCATCTGTGTTGAAGTCAAGGCTTAACTTTCAGTATTCAGGCCGAAGGCCTGAGGGACTGTCATTGCGAAAAAAATGCGTCGGAGTGATTTTGAAAAAAATAAGAAGGTTCACGCATTTTTGAAGCAATCTAGTGCGCTCTCAATAAGAACTCAAGTTTGGATTGCCACGAAAAACACAAGAAAGATCTCTCTTCTTTTTGAAACAAGGGCTGTGTTTTTCTCGCAATGACTGCAATAGCATAACTCGCTGCGCGAAATCACAGACAATAATGACGACGCTTGTGGCGCTCGTTGTTGCGGCATCAAACCATAACGTTGAATTAACTCAGCAGCGCTCAACAATCTTTCTCCTTGTTAACTTGTTGTTGTTGAGGAAGCACCACCATAACGTTCCGCTTCACGAATATCTATTGCCGCTTTTTCCAAAAATTTTAAAATAAAATCCAATTTTACATTGACAGTGCCAGATTCATTTCTACCCGCAGCAAGACTGCTAATATTAAATTGTAAGGCTCAAATCAAATCACGCAAACTTAAACTCAGTGTCACAGCTGCGATAACAGGACAATTCTTTTTTAATTCTTCTTCTAAACAAACCGCGGG